>ERZ808041.362-NODE-362-length-38339-cov-14.761670_pt1 | contig 38339 bp, 30 predicted proteins | sample MGYA00380192_ERZ808041 | MGnify/ENA primary metagenome ERZ808041 (study PRJEB31490, sample SAMN06133412) | mouse gut metagenome | isolation source: Z1_1 | host: mice | place: China: Chengdu | collected 2015-05 ...
ACAAATCCAACGGATAACTTTTAATTATCCGTCCATTTCCCATTAACCTGATGGATAACGATAGATTATCCGTCACTAATATGAAAATCCTTCCGTGGATGCTTTGCAACAAGAATATCCCTCTGCTTTGACATGCTGACATGCGTATAGATTTCAGTAATGTTAATCGAACTATGTCCCAGCATTTCCTGTATATAGCGGATATCGACATCCGCTTCCAAGAGGCTGGTGGCAAACGTATGGCGAAACATATGCGGCGTAATATGCATTTCAATAGCGGCAAGAGAAGAATATTTGTTAATCATCCGGCGTACAGACTGATCTGATAGTACAGTCCCGTTTTGGTTTACAAAAAAGTGGTTGCAGTTTTGCATTTCAGGTAGAAAACTATTTTTATATTCATCCAGAATATTGGCAACATCATTATTTCCTATCTGCACTTTACGTTCTTTTGAACCTTTTCCGTATATTAGGACGGTTTTGTCATATAAGTTGACATCATACATTTTTAAGGAACACAGTTCAGAAATCCTTATTCCGGTAGCAAATAGCAATTCTATAACGGCAGCGTCTCTTAAAGCATTCTTTCTCTGATAATCAGTTTTTGCTCTGGTGCGCTGCCCATATATGGTAGACAAAAAAACTTCGACCGTATGTATAGGGATAGTTTTGGGTAAAATAACGGGTTCACGAAATTTTACCTGTATTTTATGAAAAGGATTTATAGCAATGACTTCCTTGTATTCAAGGTAGTGGAATAAAGCTTTTGTGGAGGCAATTTTCCTTTTTACCGTTTTCGGTTTATACTCCTGATGTAATTTGGCAATGTAAGCCTCTAATATACAGGGAGTAATCTCCAAAACATTTGTAGATGGAAGCCATTCTGAAAATTGCCTGAGATCAATCTGGTACGCTTTCATCGTTTTCGAGTCCAGCCTTTTTTGGGTTTTGCAGTATTCCAAATAGTTTTCAGTAAGAATCTTTAAGTTGTCCATGATAAAATCTCCTTTGTTTTTGCCTTTTTTAAATATATCGTACATCCGTGAACTTTGAAAAACTGAATAGAACACGCATATATTTGATTTCATTTATAGTGGATGATGTGTACGAGATTGTGCAAAACCAAGGGGAGTTTTGAAAAATATAGTATAATGTATCAATTACAATTTATTTTTCAAATTAGTAACGGTATAATATATAGTAAGAGTAATAAAATTTAATTTTCAGAAGGATACACAGGAGGTCGCTCCGAAGTTGTGGCTTTTTAGGAGGCAGCGTTGGCAGTACGCTTACAGCCGACGGACCTGGCTGTATTTCCGGCGGGGAGATCCGGAACTGTGTATCCGTTATCAGGGCGAATTTGTCAAGATGACGCTTGGATGCCAGGAATTTTGGGGAGATATTTTAAAGGCCCGGGGCGATATGCAGGCGGCGGAAGAAGAATATCTGAAAGTGCTGTTCATCCTGCAGGAAAAATATTTCCTCCAGAAGTCACGGATGGAACGGCTGCGGGAGAACCTGGGGAATACCGCATAGTAAAATTTATAATGGGTATACAGAAAGGTGGGAGAAATGATGAGAATCGTAACGCTGATGGAAAATACCTGTGGGCGCCCGGACTGCCGGTGTGAGCATGGCCTGTCCCTCTATATTGAGACAGAGAGGCACAGACTGCTCGCCGATACCGGTGCGTCTCCTGCGTTTATGGAAAATGCCGATACACTCGGCGTGACGCTGACAGATGTCGACACCGTGGTCATAAGCCACGGGCATTACGACCATGCCGGGGGACTGATGGCCTTTGCGGCGCGCAATCCGGACGCACAGATTTACATGCAGCGGCTGGCCGGTGAGGACTACTTCCATGGGGAGCGCTACATCGGAATTGATAAACGTCTCATTACGCTGCCCCAGGTACATCTGATCGACGGGGATCTGCAGATTGATGAGGAGCTGTCGCTGTTTTCGGGGATCACGGGCCGGCGGTGCTTTCCGCAGAGCAATCTGGCGCTCAGCCGCAGGACCGGAGACGGATCCGGGCAGGATTCTTTTGCACACGAGCAGTGTCTCGTGATCCGGCAAGGGGAGCGCCGCGTGCTGATCTCGGGCTGTGCGCATAACGGGATTTTGAATATTCTGGACCGCTACCGGGAACTGTACCACGGGGAACCGGACATTGTGGTCAGCGGATTCCACATGATGAAAAAGGCGGATTACACCATGGAGGAGCGGCAGGTTATCCTGGACACGGCGCGCGAGCTTTCCGGCTGCCGGACCGTTTTTTATACCGGACATTGTACCGGGGAGGCGGCGATTGCGCTGATGCGGCCGGTGATGGGGGAGAAGCTTATCGTGCTGCACTGCGGGATGGAACTGGATGTGGAGGGATAGGTCCCTAACTGACGATGCATTTTCAAGAGAAATAAAGGCACTCAAAGACAGACAGGAACACACAGATTATCACGGCGCACCTCTGCTGGTAAAAATCTTCCCGACTGTGATGAAAAGGGGGCAATGGATCCCCGTCTTTATCAGGATATGAAAGCGCAGTTGAAAATAATGGGGTGGATGCCTAAGAAATTCATGAAAACGGATACTTCCGAAAAGGGAATTGCGAATCTTCGCAAAATGTTTAACGAAGTTAAAAGCATTCCCTGCGTGGAAGAGGATATTTACATAGAGAAAAGAACGGTTCGTGCAAAAGACGGTTATCTGATTCCGATCCGCATCTATAAAAGGCATAAAGATGACGAGAAGAAGCCGATTCTTTATTATATTCACGGCGGAGGATTCTTCGGCGGTTCGCCGGATGTGGTGGAAGAATCGGTAAAGATGTTTGTCGCAAAGACGGGGCTGTCCGCCGTATTTCCCGATTACCGGCTTGTCCCGGAGAATCCTTATCCGACGGGGCATGAAGACTGTTACTGTGTATTAAAGTGGATTTACGAAAATGCCTCATCCTTCGGTGGTGATTCGGAGCGTATATTTGTAGCCGGTGACAGCGCGAGCGGAAACCTTGCCCAATATTGCACAACGCGCGACTGGGAGGACGGTTTTCACCGGATCAGAGGCCAGCTGCTTTTATATCCCACCTTAAATATGGCGGGGATAGAGGACCGGTTCTATAAATCCGGAATAACCCGCCGACATTTCTCACGGTCGGGGAGCATGATTTTCTGAAAATCGAGACGCTTGGGTATGGCGCAAAGCTGCATGAAGCGGGCGTAGAGGTCAAAATGGTTCTGTACAAAGGGTTTGGTCACGCATTCTTTGACAATACCGGCGTATATCCGCAATGTGAAGACTGTATTGACGAAATGGGAGAATTTATATTGCATTACTGCGAATAACGGCAGTCAGACAAAATGGACAGGAATCTCTTGAAATGCCGTGCCGTTCGTAATATGATTACTTTAACAAAATTACGAACGGCATAGGGAGAGAGATATGAGACACAGAACAATCAGCGCGGTAATTTTGCTTGCGGGTATGCTTTTTCTGGGAGCATCGGCGGCACGGGGACAGGCGGCAGCGAAAGAGGAAGCGGCAAGAGCGGAAGAATTATTTGGCGCGTTGCAGACTTTCGGAACAGACGCTGCAACAGATATATCAGAGAAAGAGCAGGAGGCGGTCTGGCTGCTTATGACTCCCGAGGAGCGTGCGCTTCATTTCCTGCCGGGGATCATCTGCTGGGGAGATTCTCTGACCTACGGGGAGGAGGGAGACGGCGTGAGTTTCCCGCAGGTGCTGCGCGAGCGTATCACGGCGGAGCTTTTGCAGATTCCGGTCATCAATATGGGAGCGAGCGGAGAGGACTCTATCACGATCGCAGGAAGAAGTGGCGGGATTCCGTATATCGTTGCGGAGGATCTGGTGATTCCGGCAGATACATCGGAAGTGCCTGTTGTGATATCCTCGGAGGATGGCAGAAGAGTGGTTCCGGGACACCGTATGGACGTCGGGATCAACGAATGTTCCATTGCGGGCGTGACAGGAACGCTGACGACCTTAGAGCGCGTCAATCCCGACACCGGATATACGTTTTGCAGGAGCGAGCCGGGGGATGAGGTCGCTGTGTCAGCCGGGACCGTGATTATCACCGAAGCGGCGGCGGATTATCAGGATTATCTTTCCATCGTCTATGTGGGGACGAACGGCGGCTATGAGGATTACGACGACCTGATCGCACAGCAGAACGCGATCGTTGCATCGCGGACGGAGAATACCGACCGTTATCTGATTATCGGTCTGACAGACGGTTCGCGCGAGGAACTTGCGGAATACGACGCGGCAATGTATGCGGAATATGGAGACAAATATTTTAACTTAAGGGAATTTTTAGCGTCGTCCGGGGTGGCGTGGGCAGGTCTGGAGCCGACCAGAGAGGATGAACTGGCGAAGGAGGCGGGCGTCATACCGCCGTCGTTGATGGCGGCGGACGGTATACACTTTAATCCGAAGGGCTATGCGGTCATCGGAAATGTGGTTTTTGAGAAGCTGAACGAACTGGGCTATTTTGACGAGGCTAGAGCGGAGCTTGGAAAATAGCGCATGGCGGTGCGGCGGAGGCGCACTGTGAAATCATCACTAATTATTGCAGTAAAATTCTGCAATTTTGTTGGTAGGAAATTTATTGTATGTTTTTTACAATAAAGATAATTGTGCAGGGGATACCATACTACTGTGGTATCCCTTGTTAGTAATGAGAGTGGAGGATGGAGAAATGAATAAAACGGCTGCAGCGCTTGTGGCGAAGCATGAGGAGCGCTACCGGGCATTTGGAAGAGTTATCCGGCATTGAAGGGAGTATATGCGGAAATGTAGGAGAGATAAATATAAAAGCGTTTGGGGGAAGCATGAACAGAGAAGAAGAATATCTGGCGCTTATGGAACAGGTCATAGCGGAGGGAAGCTACAAACCGGAGTGGAAGTCTTTGATGAATGCAAAGACTCCCGCGTGGTTTCTGCGGGAAAAGCTCGGCATCTTTTTGCACTGGGGGCTTTACAGTGTTCCCGCCTATTCCAACGAGTGGTACTCCAGAAATATGTATATCAAGGGGATGCCGGCATATGAGCATCACGTAAAAGTATATGGAAAGCAGAGCGAATTCGGATACAAGGATTTTATCCCGCTCTTTCGGGCGGAGCGGTTCGATCCGAAGGAATGGATCAGGCTTTTTAAGGAGGCAGGCGCAGGCTATGTATTTCCGGTGGCAGAGCATCACGACGGCTTCCAGATGTATGAGAGCACACTTTCGCACTGGAACGCGAAGGAGATGGGACCAAAACGTGATATCTTAGGGGAGCTTAAGGGTGCGGCGGAGGACGCGGGAATGCGGTTCTGCACTTCGAGCCACCGCGCGGAGCACTGGTTCTTCATGGGGCACGGAAAGGAATTTGACAGCGACGTAAAAGAGCCGATGACAAAGGGCGACTTCTACTGGCCTGCCATGCCGGAGCACGATCCTGAGGAGCTTCGCAGCGAGCCTTACCCGAGCGGGGAATTTCTGCGCGACTGGCTGGCGCGGACGGTGGAGGTCATCGTAAAGTACCGCCCGAAGCTGTTGTACTTCGACTGGTGGATTCAGCACGAAGCGTTCAAACCGTATTTAAAGAAGCTGGCGGCATTTTACTACAACTGCGGGGAAAAATGGGGCGAGGACGTGCTCATCTGCTATAAGCACGACGCGATGATGTTCGGGAGCGGTATCGTGGAGGTCGAGCGCGGCGGATTTGCGGAGGCGAAGCCCTACCCGTGGCAGACGGACACGGCGGTCGCGCGCAACTCCTGGTGTTATACGGACAGCCTTGACTATAAGAGCAGCAGGGAGATCATCTGCACGCTCCTCGATGTCGTTAGCAAGAACGGCAATCTGCTCTTAAACATCGGACCGAAAGCGGACGGCACGCTCCCGGACGGCGACATTGCCATCTTAAAGGATCTGGCGGCGTGGATGAAGAGAAACGGCGAGGCGGTTACCGGGGCGAAGGTGTGGCGCAAAAGCGGGGAAGGACCGACAAAGAGCGCGGAGGGGCAGTTCGCAGATGCGAAGGAAGTGCCTTACACCACAGAGGATTACCGTTTCACGGCAAATCACGGAAATATTTACGCGGCGTGCCTGCGCTGTCCGAAGGACGGGAAATTTCTGGTGCGTTCGCTCGCGAAGAGCAGGGACCAGAACATACCGGAGTTTCACGGGCTGATTCGGGATGTGAAGCTGCTGGGCTACGACGGGGCGCTCGCATGGCATGTCGATGAAGAAGGGCTGCATGTGCAGGCAGACGGATTCTGTCAGAATGCGGAACACGATCTTCCCGTCGTCCTGCGCATTGTGCCGGAATAAAGCTCCGCGGAGATTGTCCGCCCCGTAGGAGCGGGCATCTGGCGGGTGCGCGGATGAAGCGGGAACAGAGAAGAAGACTACAGATGTAATGCACAACTTTCCCGTCGTCCTGCGCATTATGCCGGAATAAGGATCTGCGAAGACTGCCTGTCCTGTAGGCGCAGGACTGCGAAATGTAACAAAAAAGGAGAACTCATATGTACGATAAAGTATGGAAGCATGACAAGATCGCATTCGGAGGCGATTATAACCCGGAGCAGTGGGACGAGGCGACGTGGGAGGAGGATATGCGTCTGTTTCGGCTCGCGCACATTGATACCGTGACGCTGAATGTCTTCTCATGGGCGGCGCTGCAGCCGGATGAGAACACCTACTGCTTTGACAGGCTGGATAAGATCATGAACATGGCGCGTGACAATGGCTTAAAGGTCGTGCTCGCGACGGCGACGGGCGCGCACCCTGCATGGATGGCGCACCGCTATCCCGAGATCTTGCGCACGGAGTTTAACGGAATGAAGCGCAAGTTCGGCGGACGGCACAACTCCTGCCCGAACAGCCTCGTCTACCGCAAATACTCGGTGCGGCTTGCAGAGAAGCTCGCGGAGCGTTATAAGGACTACGACAACATCATTGCGTGGCATATCTCCAACGAGTACGGCGGAGAGTGCTACTGCGAGAACTGCGAGAAGGCGTTCCGTGTCTGGCTGAAAGAGAAATATAAGACGCTTGACGAGCTGAACCGCGTCTGGAACACTGCGTTCTGGGGACACACGTTCTACGACTGGGACGAAGTCGTGCTGCCGAACCTTTTGAGCGAGCATTTCGAGTATGACCGCACGATGTTTCAGGGAATTTCCCTCGATTACCGGAGATTCAACTCGGACAGTATCTTGGAGTGTTACCGCATGGAATACGAGGCGGTGAAGAAATATACGCCGGACATTCCGGTGACGACGAATCTGATGGGCTTTTATAAGGCGCTCGATTATCAGAAATGGGCGAAATACATGGACATCGTGTCGTGGGACAATTATCCTTCGAATCAGGATAGCCCGGCGCAGATTGCGATGAGCCACGAACTGATGCGCGGCATCGGCGGCGGCAGGCCGTTCCTTCTGATGGAGCAGACGCCGAGCGTGACGAACTGGCTGCCCTACAACGCCTTAAAGCGTCCGGGCGTGATGCGGCTGTGGAGCTATCAGGCGGTGGCGCACGGCGCGGATTCCGTGATGTTCTTCCAGATGCGGCGGAGTATCGGCGCATGTGAGAAATACCACGGGGCGATCATCGATCATGTCGGAAATGAGAACACCCGCGTGTTCCGCGAAGCGGCTGCGCTCGGGGCAGAGCTTGAGCGAATCGGAAGCGCGACGCTTGGCACGAGGGCGCGCCATGACGCGGCGATTCTCTTCGACTGGGACAACTGGTGGGGGATCGAGTATTCGGCAGGACCGAGCTGTCTCTTAAAATACCGCGACGAGGTGCAGAACTACTACACAGCGCTCTACGAGCAGAATATCGCTGCCGATATCATCGGCGCGGACGATGATTTTTCGGAATACGGCGTGATCTTTGCACCGATTCTCTATATGGTAAAGCCGGGCGTGGATGAAAAATTAAAGACGTTTGTAGAGGACGGCGGCACGCTTGTCACTACCTTTTTCAGCGGCTACGTGGATGAACACGACCTCGTTGTGACGGGCGGTTACCCCGGAAAGCTAAGAGAGCTGCTTGGCATCTGGGTCGAGGAGAGCGACGCGCTGCCGGAGGGAGAGCAGAATCATTTCACATGGGAGGGCGAACGCCATGACGCGACGCTTCTGTGCGACCTCCTGCATCTTGAGGGAGCGGAGAGCCTCGCTTCCTACGAGGAGGACTTTTACGCCGGAATGCCTGTGCTCACGAGAAATGTATACGGAAAGGGACGGGCGTACTATGTGGCGGCGCGTTCCGATGCGGCGTTCTATCGGAAGCTTGTGGCAAAGATCGCAAAGGAGGCAGGAATCACCCCGGTACTCGATACGCCGAAGGGTGTGGAAGCGACGCTGCGCTGCAATGAAAAAAATGAGTTCCTTTTTCTGTTAAATCATGAGAAAATAGAACAGAACGTGACACTGCCGAAAGACGGAACGAATCTTTTGACAGGCGAGGCAATCGGAAAGGGGAACCAGTTTGCGCTGCCCCCATACGGAGTGGCAATACTGAAGATGGATGTATGAAAAACAGGCTAAAGAGGTTGATGAACCGGGTACTGGGCATGCGCCTAAGCTACCGCATGACCGCGACTTACGTGATCGGTGGGCTGCTGCCGTTAGTTGCGCTGAGTTTTTATCTGATTCACGGAATGAATCAGATTCTTGTGAATCAGGCGGAGGATACGGAGAGCGCGGAGCTGCGGAATATCTGCGCACAGATCCTGGAGCTGCAGGAAACGATAACAACGGTTTCTTCTTATTTTTATTTTGATGAAGAGCTGGAGAAGATCGCAGGACGGAATTATACAGATTATCAGGACATGGTGGATGATTTCAGAGGGTACACCGGTTTTATTGATTATCAGAGCTATTATAATACGATGATCTCAAGAATCAGTATTTTTATGGAGAATGAAACGCTGCGCGGCAATACCAATTTTATCGTCGTGGATGATGAGATTCGGGAGCAGGAGTGGTACGAACGGGTCAGCGGGAAGGGAGGCGGCGTCGTGTGGACCTATCTGCCGCACGTGATTCCCGGCTACGATCATGCGCCTGCACTCACACGGATGATTAAGACGAGGAGGAGCGCGGATGTCGGCGTGCTTGTGATATATCTAAGACCGGAATGGTTCGAGAGGATGATCTGGGACCGGGAGGGAAGTACCTATATTCTCCTGAACGGGGAGACGGTCATTACAAGCCGCCACGAGACGGTTCCGTTCGAGGAACTGCGGCAGTATCTGCCGCAGATGACGGGCGGCACTTATCAGGCGCGTATCGAGCTTCCCGATGGGGAGTATGTGCTTACCTGCGAGACGGTTTCGCAGGAGGACACGAGCGACAGCTTCTGGGTCGTCAGCGTCCGGGCGGTGGATGATATTCTTGCGGAGGCGAAAATACAGCAGAGAAAGAGTACCTGGATCTTAGTCGCCGGCGTGGTGCTTGCTATGACGCTTATCACAGCGTTCTCATGGTCGTTCGGCAGACGCGTCGGACGTTTTAAGTCGCAGATGCAGAAGGCGGCAGAAGGGAATTTCGAGCTTGACGCGAAGCTTGGCGGAAATGACGAGATCAGCCAGCTCTATGATTATTTAAGCACGATGATATGGAGGATCCAAAGTCTCTTAGCGGCGGTCTATCAGGAGAAGATCCAGGCGGAGCGGCTTAAGACGAGCCAGAAGGATGCAGAGTTCAAAATGCTCGCCAGTCAGATCAACCCGCATTTCCTTTATAATACGCTTGAGACGATCCGCATGAGGGCGCGCATTAATAAACAGTATGAGATCGAAGAACTGGTAAAGATGCTCGGCAAAATCCTCCGCAGCAGCATTCAGGCAGGGACGAAGGATATGACGATCGCCGAGGAGGTCGAGCTGGTCGAGTACTACCTGAAGATTCAGCAGTACCGCTTCGGAGAGCGCATTCAGTATCAGATTTATGTGGAGGAAGGAATCAGGGAACAGAAGATTCTTCCGCTTCTGATACAGCCGGTGGCGGAGAACTGCATTATTCACGGGCTTGAAGGGCGCGCGGAGGTCGGGCATATCGATATCTGCGTGAAGCGAAGCGGCAAGGAAGTGGTCATTGCCGTCACGGACGACGGCTGCGGCGTCGATGAGGAGAAGCTTGCCGAAATCAGGAGGGAGCTAAAGAGCACCCGCACCAGGGGCGAGCACATTGGCATCTGCAATGTGAACCAGCGCGTGCGCCTGCGCTACGGCGACGATTACGGGGTCACGATCGAGAGCGTGCCACAGGAGTACACGAAGGTGGAGATCAGGCTTCCGGTGGAGAAACAGGCAGAAAGCCTGTCGGAGAGCCGGGCAGCGGACAGCAGGCGGGAAAAACAGGACAGCAGACAGGAAGAATAAGGCATCGGGCAGGGAAATAGGACAGCAGGCAGGAAGAATAGCATAGCGGGCAAAGAACATATAAAGGAGCTTTCACACAAGCGTTTATAACGGAATCTGCGTTTGTGCGAAAGCTCTTTTTGCATATATTTCACCGGGGGAACGGAGAAACCCCACAAATCAGAGAAAAAACATCTAAAAATCGGAGGGGAGGTGCAAAATTTATGGTAAAAATGATGAAATTAGTCGGGTATCAAGTTTCCGCTGCGAAATCTATAATATGAGTGAAAAGGGAGGAAACAGCTATGAAGACAGAAAAAAAGAAATCAAAAGCAAAAGTCACCAAACAAAAATTCAGTTGGCAGTTGATGTGGAGACAAAGGTACTTACTTCTGATGTCGGTGCCGTTCGTTATCTGGCTTATCATATTTAAGTACATTCCGCTATGGGGCTGGACGATGGCTTTTCAGGAGGTAAAGCCAAATTCGTTCGCACTGCCGATCTGGGAACGCGAATTTGTCGGATTAGATAACTTCAAGAAAGCATTTACGGACCGTCTGTTCGGGCAGACGATGATCAATACCATAGGACTTAGTATTTTGGGTATTGCGCTCGGAACGGTCATAGCGATTCTTTTTGCACTGATGCTCAATGAAATCTGTTTCAATCGTTTTAAGAAGGTAACGCAGACGATCTCTTATCTGCCGCATTTTGTATCATGGGTCGTTATCGCAAGCATTGCGAAGATGGTGTTAAATGACGGCGGTATGTTAGATACATTGTTTGGCAGGAATTTAAAGCTGATGTCGACGAATTCGCCGCTGTTCTGGGTGGTTGTCTGTCTGATCAATGTCTGGAAGGAATGCGGCTGGGACGCAATCGTATATTTATCCGCGATGGCAGGCATCGATCAGGGACTTTACGAGGCGGCAAAGGTAGACGGTGCGAACCGCCTGCAAAGGATCTGGCACATTACGCTGCCGGGCATCAAGCCGACGGTAGTGGTACTCCTTATCATGGGAATCGGCGGAGCGTTAAACGTTGGAATGGAGCGTCAGATGCTTCTCTCCAACGGTATTGTACAGGATCATGCGATGGTACTTTCCTGGTTTGCATATATCCGCGGTATCGGAAACAACAATTACGGACTTGGAACCGCAATCGGCATGTTCCAGTCGTTAGTTGGAATTCTGCTGTTGTTTATCGCCAATAAGATAGCCGGATGGCTCGGTGAGAGCAGATTGATTTAAGGAGGCATGGTCATGGCAGGAAAAAATAAAAGTACAAAAATCAAAAGTAAAGATAATATTTTGGATTACATATTGGTTGTAGTTTTTATCGGAGTGATTATTCTGACCCTGTATCCGTTTTTGAACGTGCTTGCAATCTCGTTTAATGACCCGATCGACACAATGCGAAATATCAACTTCATTGTTCCGAGAAAATTTACACTGAGCAATTACACGTATGTATTCACGGAAAATGACCTCATCAAACCGTTTACAATGTCGATTGTGAGAACCCTGATCGGAACGATTTTCGGAATACTCGCAACGGCGATGGTGGCATATGTGCTTAGCAGAAGAGATTTCTATTTCAATAAAGTATTTACAGTACTGTTCATCATTACCATGTATGTCAGCGGCGGACTTGTTCCCGAGTATCTTCTGTTGACAAGAACCTTAAAGTTAGGCAATAATTTTCTGGTGTATATTTTACCGGGGCTGATCTGGGTGTATAACATTATCCTGATCCGTTCGTTCATTGACGGACTGCCGATCGCCCTGCAGGAAGCAGCCAGAATTGACGGGGCGAACGATTTCACCATCTGGGGAAGAATCGTACTCCCGCTCTGTAAGCCGGTACTCGCGACCGTGGCGCTCTTTATCGCAGTCGGTCAGTGGAACTCCTTTATGGATACCTACCTGTACGCGAGAGATTTACCTACCTTACAGTATGTATTGTATGAGATCATGGAGAAGGCGACGATCAAGGTGGATCCGCATGCCGCGGAACAGATGAAGAACGCGGTATCACCGATGTCCGTGCGAATGGCGATCACCATTATCGCAACCGTGCCGATCCTGATCGTGTATCCGTTCCTGCAGCGTTACTTTGTAGGAGGTATGACGGTCGGTGCAGTCAAAGACTGATAACTGATAGATGATTTTATGAAAGTATTTCATAAAGAGAGGAGAAGAAAGGATTATGAAACGAAGAAAATTATGTGCATTGATGTTAGTAGCGTCAATGGCGGCAGGCGTTCTTGCAGGCTGTGGCGGTGATGACGCCGGAAACGACTCACAGGCGTCATCCAATCAGGGGGGAACGGAGACTCCGGCAGAAGGTTCTTCCGCAGCATCCGGTGATGTGGTGGAGCTGACATTCTACAATGCAGACGGACAGGAGGATCCGTGGACTGACCCGGTCGCACAGGCGCTGACCGAGGCTACCGGCGTAAAGCTTAAGACGGAATATCCGGTATCATCGGATGATCAGAAGGTAGCGCTTATGATCGCAGAGCAGAACTACCCGGATATGATTTATGCAAAGGGTGATGCGGGTGCGCTCATCGATGCAGGCGCGTTGATTGATATGTCTGATCTGATTGATCAGTACGGACCGAACATCAAGAAGCTGTACGGCGACGAGTATGAGAAACTCAGATATTCTGCAGACGATTCGTCGATTTATCAGTTATCTTCTTATGCTGTGGGCGGCGAGGTGTATAAGACTTCGGGAACGGCACAGATTCAGTGGGATGTTTTGAAAGAGAACAACTACGAGTATCCGAAGACACTGGATGAGTTAGAGACAATGTTAAAGGATTATATAGCAGCGCATCCGACCACGGATGACGGTCTGGATACGATCGGATTTACGCTCTCCGCATCTGACTGGCACTGGATGATTACCGTCGGTAACCCGGCAGGCTATATCGCAGACGGTGCACCGGACAACGGACAGTGGCTGGTAGACGAGAACAATCAGGCAATCTATAAGTTCCGTTCCGACAAGGAAAAAGAGTATTTCCGTTGGATGTGCCGTATGTACAACGAAGGAATTCTTGATCCGGAGTTCGCAACACAGACACATGAGGACTATATCGCAAAGATCGCTTCCGGGCGTGTATTGGCGCTGTTCGATACCGACTGGGATTATGCTGATGGAGAGAAAGTACTTAAGGCGGACGGCAAATACGGCAAGACTTACGCTCCGCTGCCGCTTACGATGGATGCAGATACAAAAGCACCTTCGCTGATGTATCAGGGACTTACCACAGGCTACGGTATCGGAATCACAACTTCCTGCGAAGATCCGGTCGCAGCAATCAAATATCTTGACTATATATGCTCTGACGAAGGTCAGGTACTGGTACAGTGGGGTATTTTGGATGAGAATTATTTTATCGACGATGAGGGTCATCGTTACCGCACCGAGGAAGAGGTAAAGGCGGCAAACGAGGATAAGGATTATTCCAAGAAGACGGGTGTAGGATTCCACAACTATCCGTTCCCGTATTATGGCGACGGTACGTTAGATCCGACCGGAAGTACCTATACGACCAAGAGCAGTGAGAGCGTTAAGGCTGACTACGACGAGGAGCAGAACGCAGCATGCGAAGCGTGGGGCGTTGATCTGTTGGTAGATATCTTCCCGCAGGCAGATGAATTTGAGACGCCGGACTTCTCTCCGATTTGGGCATATGCAAAGCCGACCGAGTTCGACGAGATCGCAAATCAGCTTGACGAGATTGCATGGTCTTCGCTGATCAGCTGCATCATAGGAACGGAAGAGGATTTCGACGCTTCCTACGACAAGATGGTCGCTGACCTTGAGAGCGCCGGTATGTCAGAGGCGGAGCAGATGCTCACAGAGATCATTCAGGATAAGGTAGCTGCTGCGCAGTAAAAACAGATTGTAACACTTTATTCTTCATAAAAATTCTTTATATAATATATCTAACCCTTTCACAAAAATGAGGCGTCAATCCGATGCCTCATTTTTGGCGTGCGCCTAGTGGCGCACGTTTTTGCGGAATTCTGCGGGCGTCTGCCCGACATGCTTTTTGAACTTGATATGGAAATAATCGACGTTCCGGTAGCCGACCTTCTCGGCGATTTCATATACTTTCATATCTTCTGCAAGGAGCAGCTTCTTCGAATGCTCGATGCGGACGCGGTCGAGATAGGAGTTAAAGTTCTCCCCGACCTTTTTGCTGAAAATCTTCCCAAGGTAGGAACTGTTGTAGCCAAAGAGCGGCGCGATGCTCTCTAATGTGAGCGCACGCGTGTAATTGTGCTCGATGTAATACAGGATATCGTCGATCACGCCCTCCCTTGAGGAATGTCCGATGGCGGACAGCACCGTTTCGAACTGCTCCGTCAGGAAGAGGAAAATCTCGTAGAGATAGTACTTCTCCGAAATCATACGAATCGCTTCGGCATTTCCCGGAAACGGAATCTCATTGCCGGAATAGGAGTAGCTGATGCGGCTCTTAAGCTGCAGATACAGATCTGCGAAGAACAGCTTGATGGAGTCGATGGAATCCGATGCGCTGTAAAGCTTTCCGAAAAGCTCCTCCAAAAGCTCGGCGGTCCGGCTGTGACTGGACGCGGAGAGCGCATCGAACAGCTTTGCGGCGTATTCATTTAAAAGCTCCTGCGAGATGACAGGCGAACACAGCTCGAACGCCGGAAGGCTCTCATAGCCGATCGTGTGCTGTCCTTGAATACAGAAGAACCGCCTGCCAATTAGCCGACGAGCGTCAGCATAGGAATCCGGTATGGCGGAGAGGGATGTGACCGGTCTGCCATACGCTAAGAACAGTGAGTCGAGCGGGGGAATCCTTCTGCGGCTTGCGCTCCGTCTCATAACGATCTAAGAAATCCTTAAATTTCTGAATGGCGAAGCTGCCTTTCAACAGAAAGACTTCCCGGGAATCTACGGTGATCTTGTCAAAGGAGTTGTTGTCCTGGTTGGTCACACGGAGAAGTTCGGAAAAACGATAGGAGATATCGTTCTGGCTGCGGCTGTATTTCTCGCAGATGACCGCCTGATAGATGTCGGCATTCATGTGGAGTGCCGGAAGGTCAAGCATGGCGTAGTCAGCGCTGCCGTTTAGGATGTCGTAGATGATCGCGTCGTAAGCTTTCTGGCGGTAGTGCTCGGAAGAATCAAGCGCGGCAGCGTCTGCGTCGAGCTGATGTCGGATGTCCCTTACGATTTCGAGCAGTTCATCCTCGTCGAGCGGCTTTGTTAGGTAGGAGAGTACATCATAGCGGATGGCTTCCCTCGCATAGTTGAAATCCGAATAACCGCTTAAGATCACGACCTTCCCGGTAAAGTCCTGTTGTCTGGCGAGGCGGATAACGTCAAGACCGCTCATTCCCGGCATGCGGATGTCTAAAAGGACAAGATCCGGTCGTTCCTTTAGGATGAGCGCTAAGGCGTCGTCGCCGTTTGCGGCTTCCCCGGCAAGCGCAAAACCTTCGGATTCCCAGTCGAGCAGGCATTTAAGCCCCTCGCGGATCGTCACCTCATCGTCCGCAATCATAAGCTTATACATAACATTGCCCTCCAATAAACGTCATATGGAAATTATATATTTCGGCAAAGTCTTTGTCAAATTTCCGGCGTGTTTTATATGCAATTTCTCCGGTAGATTTTTCATTGTGAGTAAGATAAGATAGCCATATACAGCAAGAGAGAGGAAAAGCCCGCCTCTTTCCCAAAGACAGGGGCATAAAACTTATATTTTGAGGGAGGATCACAATGAAATTCAGTAATGGATGCTGGCTGCAAAAGGAGGATTGCGCGTGTTTTTCACCGGCGCAGGTATATTTTTCCAGAGTTGAGGCAGATAAGGTCACGATCTGTGCGCCGACTGTCAAGATCAATCAGAGGGGAGATACGCTTGGAGGTATTAATCTTACAATCGTAATCAGTGCACCGTACCCGGAAGTGCTGCGTGTGCAGACCTATCATCACATGGGGCTTAAGGAGAGATCGCCGAAGTTTGAATTGAGCAGCCCGGTAAGCGGCACAATTTCTGCGGAGGAGACAGAGGAGCTTTTGATCGTAAGAAGCGGCGGACTCTGGATGGAGATGAAGAAAGAGAGCGGGGATTTTTGCTTTATGCGAAAGAACGCTGCGGGGCAGCCGGAGAAGATCACGGCGAGCGGCGGGCGCGATCTTGCATATATGAAGACGAACTGGAAGGGTTTTGCCTACGATAAGGGACCGGAAGACGCCTATATGAGAGAGCAGCTTTCGCTGTCGGTGGGTGAGCTGATCTACGGTCTTGGCGAGCGTTTTTCCGCATTCGCAAAGAACGGACAGAGCGTGGATATCTGGAATGAGGACGGCGGTACATCCACGGAGCAGTCCTATAAGAATATTCCGTTCTATATTTCCAATAAAGGCTACGGCGTATTTGTCAACCACCCGGAGAAGGTTTCCTTCGAGGTGGCTACGGAGATGGTGACGAAGGTGGAGTTCTCCGTGCCGGGTGAAAATCTGGATTATTTCTTCATCAACGGACCTACGATGAAGGAGGTTCTGATGCGCTATACGGATATCACAGGAAAGCCGTCGCTTCCGGCGCCGTGGACGTTCGGGCTGTGGTTGTCCACCTCCTTTACGACAAACTATGATGAGGAGACGGTAAACAGCTTTGTGGACGGAATGTTAGAGCGTAAGATTCCGCTTGCGGTCTTTCACTTTGACTGCTTTTGGATGAAGGATTTCAACTGGTGTGATATGACGTGGGATTCGAGGGTATTCCCGGACCCGGAGGGAATGATCCGCCGCCTCAAAGAGAAGGGGCTGAAGGTCTGCGTCTGGATCAACAGCTATGTCGGACAGGAGTCCTCGATGTTTGCCGAGGGCGTCAAAGGCGGTTATTTCTTAAAGCGCGAGAACGGCGACGTATGGCAGTGGGATATGTGGCAGCCGGGACTTGCCATCGTGGATTTCACGAACCCGGCGGCGTGCGAGTGGTACGGCGGGAAGCTCGAGGCGCTTCTTGATATGGGCGTGGACTGCTTCAAGACGGATTTCGGCGAGCGTATTCCGACCGACTGCGTCTACTATGACGGTTCCGACCCGGTGAAGATGCACAACTACTATACATATCTGTACAACAAGACGGTCTATGAGGTCATAAAGAAAAAGAAGGGCGAGAAGGACGCGATCCTCTTCGCGCGCTCCGCAACGGCGGGCGGGCAGAAGTTCCCGGTACATTGGGGCGGCGACTGCTGGTCGGATTATGAGTCGATGGAGGAGAGTCTGCGCGGCGGATTGTCTTTGACAAGCTCGGGCTTTGGCTTCTGGAGCCATGATATCGGCGGTTTTGAGAGCACATCGACGCCGGATGTATATAAGAGATGGTGCGCGTTCGGTCTGCTGTCCACACATTCGAGACTGCACGGTTCGACCTCTTACCGCGTGCCGTGGGCGTACGACGAGGAGGCGGTCGACGTCGTGCGCTACTTTGCGAATTTAAAGGCGAGACTGATGCCGTATCTCTACCGCAATGCCGTGGAGACTTCCAGGACGGGCGTTCCGATGATGCGGAGCATGGTGCTCGAATTTACCGAGGATAAGAATTGTGCGTATCTTGCCAGCCAGTATATGCTTGGCGATTCTCTGCTCGTCGCACCGATCTTCAATGAGGAAGGAATGGCGGAATACTATCTGCCGGAGGGACGCTGGATGTCCCTGATCGACGGGGAGGAAAAGGAAGGCGGACGCTGGTATCGCGAGAAGCATGGTTACCTGAGCATTCCGCTGTTCGTAAGAGAGGGCAGCATCATTGCGATGGGAGAGCATGACGACGGTCCGGTCTACGGGTATGACGACGGTACGACATTACAGGTGTACGCACTTGCGGACGGAGCGGAGGCTTCGACCTGTATCTATGATACGGAGAATGTGAAGGCAGTGACCGTTTCCGTAAAGAGAAGAGGAAACCGTTACGAGGCAGTCGTATCCGGCGGAAGGAATCTGAAAGTTGCGCTTATGAACACAGGAGAGCCGAAGACGGCGGACTGCGCGTATGAGATGGACGGCAGGAACGTTGTGCTTGCTGTGCCGGAGAGCGGGAAGCTTGCGGTGGAATTCTAAGCGTAGATGTAAAATGGGAGAATACTGCCGGAAATGGCAGATGAAAAGAGTCGGCATGGATGTGTGCCGGCAAGGGGAAGGAGCACGGATACAAATTATGAAAATGGAAGCATATGAGACAGAGGTTGAAGAGCTGCTTGGTCAGCTTACCTTAGAGGAGAAGATCGGTATGATTCACGGCGCGGGTCTGTTCCGCACCGAGGCGGTAGAACGTCTTTCGATTCCGCCGCTTTTCATGTCGGATGGTCCGATGGGCGTCCGTGCGGAGTTCGCGGACAACGAGTGGAGAAATACCGGAACGACGGATGATTTCGTGAGCTATCTGCCCTGCAACAGCGCGGTCGCTTCAACATGGAACCGCGAGCTGGCAGGAAAAGAAGGCGAGGTATTGGGCGAGGAGGCGAGAGGACGCGGCAAGGACGTGATCTTAGCGCCCGGCATCAATATCAAGAGAAGTCCGTACTGCGGAAGAAATTTCGAGTACATGAGCGAGGACCCGCACCTCATTTCGGAATTGGTCGTTCCGATGGTGGAGGGAATCCAGAAATCGGATGTGGCGGCGTGCGTGAAGCATTTTGCGGCAAATTCACAGGAGACGGAGCGCCTGTGGGTGGACACGATCGTTTCGGAGCGTGCCCTGCAGGAAATCTATTTCCCGGGCTTTAAGGCTGCAGTTGAGAAGGGCGGCACATATTCCCTGATGGGAGCCTACAATCTGTTGAACGGAGAGCACTGCTGTACGAGCAAGGAGCTGTTGAATAAGGTCTTAAGAGAAGCGTGGGGCTTTGATGGCATGATCATTTCCGACTGGGGCGGCGTGCATGATACGGTTCTCGCGGCGGAATCCGCGCTCGATATTGAGATGGATACGACCTATGATTTTGACAAACACCACATGGCGGATGCGCTTATGGAAAAAGTGCGCGCCGGAGAGATCGCAGAGTCGCTTGTCGATGAGAAGGTCAGAAACGTTTTAAGGCTGATGTTCCGCCTTAAGATGATCGGAGCGAAGAAGAATGAGCGAAAGAGCGGCACGTATAATAGCAGGGAGCATCAGGACGCGGTGCTAAAGATCGCGCGTGAGTCCATGATTCTTCTAAAAAATGAGAATGACGTGCTTCCGCTCGATGCGAAGAAGACAAAGAAGATTGCCGTCATCGGCCAGAACGCGGCGTCGATTCACTCGAACGGCGGCGGCAGCGCTGAGATCAAGGCGCTCTACGAGATAACGCCGCTGATGGGGATCAAGAAAATGCTTGGCGGAAATGTGAAGGTCTGCTATGCTCCGGGCTACGATATCCCGGGGAAAAAGGAGACGGGCGACGTGAACTGGCAGGCGGACAGCACGACGAAGAACTGGGGCGAAGCGCCGGAAGATACCGAAGTGAAGGGTGCGCCGACGGAAAATGCAGTAAAATACCGCGCCGAGGCGGTCGCGCTTGCGAAAGAGTGCGATACCGTGATTTACGTCGGCGGTCTGACGCATGATTTCGACTCGGAGGGTTATGACCGCACGGAGTTGACGCTGCCGTACGGGCAGGACGCTTTGATCGGGGAGCTGCTTGCCGTAAATCCAAATACAATCGTAGTGATTTATGCGGGTTCTCCGGTCGCGATGCCGTGGAAGGAGCGGGCAAAGGCAATTCTCTTTAGCTATTATGCAGGAATGGAGGGAGGAACTGCCATTGCAGAGACATTGTTCGGCAAGGTGAATCCGTCCGGTAAGCTGGCGGAGACATTTATCGCGGACGGCGGGCAATGCCCGGCGCATACAATCGGAACCTTTGCCGAAAAGGAGCGCGTGGAGTATCGGGAAGGCGTGATGGTCGGCTACCGCCACTATGACACGGTAAACGAGAATGTCGCGTTCTGCTTTGGACACGGCCTTTCTTACAGCAGATTCGAATACAAATATATGTCGGTAACTCCTGCGAGGGCGCAGACGGCGCACGGGGAAAGCGACGGGGTGTCGTCCGGCGGACAGAGGGATGTGGAAACGGACGGAGTACAGACAGCGTTAGAGCTGCCGCTTTATGAGGTTGCCGTGACGGTCAAGAATACCGGCGACCGTGCGGGAAAGGAGGTCGTGCAGGTCTACGTCGCGCCGAAAACATCTGCGCAGGGAAGACCGTGTCACGAGCTGCGCGCGTTTGAGAAGGTCGAGATCGAGCCGGGCTGTGAGAAGACCGTAAAGTTTGTTTTGTGCGGCAGGGCATTTTCCTATTATGACGAGGGTCAGCATGAGTTTGTCATTGAGAAGGGAGCTTATGATATCGAGATCGGAAGCTCGTCGAGGGATATCAGACTGCGGCAGGGGGTTACGGTCTTTGCGTAGGGAGAGAACGATACGCGCAGAGGGCGAGCGGCACACATCGGTCTAGGCATAAGGAGAAAATGACATGAGTAGATAGTGAGCGGCACGCATGATTTGGGCTTGCCGGAAGAGAATTGGCGGGGTGCCGGGCGCAAGAAAACGGAACATATGCAGGACAATTCATAGTATGCAACATATGCCAGGCGATTGCATAGAATGGAAATAAGAGGGAAAATCGCCGGGCGGCGAAAGCCATCCGGCGGAAAGACGAGGACATATTGAAAAATCTATATCCGGGGGATCGGGGAACACTGGTCTATTACTTACAGTTGGCGCTTAACCGTGCGGGAAATACGCTGGCACTGGACGGCATTTTCGGGAATGCGACCTGTGCGGCGCTGCAACGCTTTCTGGGACAGACGCGCGAGTGTGCGGCGGACGGCGCGGCATGGGAGAGGCTGATACCTTACCTCAAGGGATATGAGATACGAAACGGGGAACAGCAGGTGCGGTACGAACAGAATGTGGTATCGACGGCTGTTCCCTATTCGTCTCTGCTGGTGGATTTCGTTATTGAGGGGCTTACGACGCGCTATCCGTTTCTTGAGACGGGGAGCATCGGAAGAAGCGTCATGGGGAAGCAAATTCCGTATCTTCGGATGGGAAACGGGGCGACCGAGGTATTCTATAATGCATCGTTCCACGCGAATGAGAGCATTACAACGCCTGTGCTGCTGAAATTTATCGAGGACTACGCAAGGGCTTATGTGAAAGGGGAAGATTTTCACGGAGTACCGTCGTCGAAGCTTTTCGCCGACTATCAGCTTTATCTTGTTCCGCTGGTGAATCCGGACGGCGTAGATCTGGTGAACGGGCTTCTGACGAACGGCGTCTATTACAGACGGGCGAGACAGATCGCGGCGGACTATCCCGCGATTCCGTTTCCGGCAGGCTGGAAAGCGAACATTGAAGGAACGGATCTGAACCTTCAATTTCCGGCGGGCTGGGAGAATGCGAAGGAAATCAAGTACGCGCAGGGGTATGTCGGCCCGGCTCCGCGGGACTTTGTGGGAAGCGCGCCGCTTGCCGCGCCGGAGAGCGAGGCGGTCTATCGTTTTACGCTGGAACATGATTTTTCCCTGATTCTTGCGTACCACACGCAGGGGGAGGTCATTTACTGGAAATATCTGGATTATGAGCCGGAGCGCTCTTATGAGATCGCACAGTATTTCGGCGAGGTCAGCGGGTATACGGTGGAGGTCACACCACAGGAGTCCGGTTACGCGGGCTACAAGGACTGGTTCATTCAGCAGTACAATCGTCCCGGCTACACGATCGAGGTCGGATTGGGTGAGAACCCGCTTCCGATGTCGCAGTTCGATCAGATTTACGAGGACAATATTGGAATACTGCTTGGCGGGATGACGCAAATTTAGGCGGAGCGGAGAAACAGGTTATTTGCAGGATAGGCGTATGGTTCATTTACAAAATAGGTTTATTTACAAAATAGCGCAGTCGTTGAAAAAAAGGCTTGCAGATGTTAGAATAGGGCGCAGAGGTAACATTTGCGATGAGATATGAAATATACTGGGAACTTGCGGCGGACGGCGGGGCGCGGATTCTGCGCGTCTACGGAACGACGCCGGAGGCGGTGCTTCCGAAGCAGATTGAGGGCATTCCGGTGACGGAGATCGGGGCTTACTGCTTCTCGGCGCAGGCACGCCTGCCGGAAAATTATAACAGAACACAGATAGAGATGCCGGATACAGCGGCGGAAAGTGCCGGAGCGGGAATACAGTCGGAAACCGGAGCGGAAATGCAGCCGGAAATCGCAGCGGGAATGCGGTCGGAAACCGCAGCAGGAATGCAGCCGGAAAAGACCGGAATGCAGCCGGAAAGCACCGGAGCGGGAACGCCGCCGACCGTGAGCGGAATGCGGGAACTGGCAGGAGAATATCCTACGCACATAGTGATTCCTGACACGGTCGGAAAGCTTGGAAATTTTGCGTTTTACAATGCCGTGTCGCTTCAGACGCTTGCAATCGGGAGGCGTCTGACGGAAATCGGCAGCGACGCATTTATGAACTGCCGGAATCTGCATTTCCTTCTTCTGCGCTGCGGATGTGGAGAGGGCAGCGGGCTGCGCCAGATTCTGGCGCAGATTTCCCATGACCTTGAGGTGTCTTTTGCGGGGGAGGGCGGCGTGTGGGCGAAGCTTTTGTTCCCGGAATACTACGAGAGCTATGACGAGATCGCTCCGGCGCATCTCTTCGGAAGGAATATTGAGGGGGAGGGTTTTCGTGCAAGGCAGAGTTTCCGGGACGGTGTGATGGATTTTGCACAGTACGATGTGATTTTTCCGAAGGCATGCGCCGAGGAGCGGGAGGAGACGCTCTGTGGTCTTGCGCTGAACCGGCTGCGTTATCCGGTAGAGCTTGGCGAGGCGCCGCGGCGGCTTTATGAAGAATATCTCACAGCGCACGCTGCCGCGCTGTGTGCGCTTTTGACAGGCGAGCGCGATACGGAGCTTGCGGAATTTCTGTGCAGGGAGCATATTTTTGCGCGGGCGGATTTAGAACGCTGCATCCGGTATGCCGCCGGGGACGAGTGGGCGGAGGGGAGCGCATATTTTCTGCGCCTGCTGAATCAGTATTTTCCCGAGAAAGATGTGGCGTCGCGCTATACATTTGAAGATTTCTAAGAGTTAGAATACGCATCGGCGAAGCCGGTTTTCATCGGTTTGTGAAGTGTAGCTGCAAGGCAGCGACAGGATGATAGGAAGGAGAGAGACGAATGGCATATGTGCAGACACAGGAGGAATGGGAAGCGGAGATGTCGGAGAAAATCCTTTCCTATGTGCGGGACGAGCTGTATCTGGAACTGCGGTTCATGGATATTGCGCTCTCTGCGCTTACACCCAAATCGGATGTGTCGATTCAGACGTTCGCGACAGATGGAACGATACTCTTTTATTCGACAAAGCAGATAATGCGCGTGTTCGAACAGAACGCACCGTTTCTGGACCGGGCGTATCTCCACACGGTGCTGCACTGCATTTTTTCGCATCTGTGGATTGGGGGAGACAGGGACAGGAGACTTTGGAATCTCGCCTGTGATATTGCGGTGGAATACACGATTGACGGGATGGGGAAGAACTGCACCAGGCGCATCTTAAGCTGGACGCGCCAGAAGCTTTACGAGGAACTAAAGGAGCAGCGGGAGGGCGTGTCCGCAGCAGTCATCTATCGGATGCTCAAGGAGCGGTTTGTAGTGCTTATAGGGCAGAATAAAGAGAAGGGGAGTGCCGCTGAACCGCTGCCTTTGCGTGGTGAGCAGGAGTCGCAAAGCATCCGGCAGGCAGCGTCGGAGGAGCTTGCCGCGCTGGAGCGGGAGTTCTACACGGACAATCACAAATACTGGCCGAAGCAGGAAGATACCGCTGCAAAGAGCGCGGCGTCCCAAAGTCAGAAGAAGTGGGAGAAGATTGCAAGGCAGACCCGCATGGAGCAGGAACTTAAGGGCGGGGAGCCCAAGGACGGCGAGGAGCTTCTTGCCGCGCAGCTTGCCGCGGCGAGGGGACGGCGGAGCTACCGGGATTTCCTGCAGAGATTTGCGGTGCGAAGGGAAGAACTTCACATAGATGCCGACGAGTTCGATCTGGGTTATTATACTTACGGACTGAAATTGTATGGAAATCTGCCGTTGATCGAGCCGCTCGAGAGCAGGGAGGCAAAGAAAATCAGGGAGTTCGTGATCGTGATAGATACGAGCTATTCTACAAGCGGCGAGCTGGTGGAACAGTTTCTTCGTGAGACGGCGGACATTTTCTGCCAAACCGACAGCTTTTTTGCGGATTCCGTGATACGTGTTCTGCAGTGTGACAATCAGGTGCGCAGCGACGTGGTGATTTCGGGGGAACGGGAGCTTGCGCGGTTTCTGGAAGAATTTAAGCTGCTCGGCGGAGGCGGTACGGATTTTCGTCCCGCGTTTTCTTACGTGGAGGAATTGCGGAAAAGCGGTGAGCTTTTGCATCTGGCGGGACTATTGTATTTTACGGACGGAAAAGGGATTTATCCGAAGAAGCGCCCCGATTATAAGACGGCGTTTTTGTTTCTGGATGATTTCAACGAGCAGGCAGTACCGCCCTGGGCGATGCGGCTTCGGTTGTCGGAGGAGACATTTTCCAACTCATAGAGGCCATTTTAGATGGAAAATAAGACGATGGCAAAGAATGATGAATATATGAGCCAGAAAGGGTAGCCGCTGCGATGTGCTACCCCTCCTGAGTTACGATACCAAATTCTTCTAACAACTTGTCACAGTAATCAGAATCGACAGCGAGCTTTTGGATGTCGTCCGTGCGGTTCGCCTCGGTGAGAAGCTGAATAAGCTGACAGATGTCATTATGCCCTTTGGATTCTCCTTCAAGCATGCCTTCTTTTCTGAAATATGCGTCACGTTGTCGTCGGTTGTTTCCTGCAAATATTTTAGCATATCACAAGGGCTTTGTCAGAGCCTTCACCCTTTGTATACAGAAAAATATAAATTTAAGGTTGAAATTTTTTTAAAACCGATTATAATATCTATTGTGGATTGAAACGCGGAAGATTCCGACAGTTTCATTTCCGGGGATATAGCTCAGTTGGGAGAGCGATGCGTTCGCAACGCATAGGTCAGGGGTTCGAGTCCCCCTATCTCCATGATTTTACAAATGGGTCTGCCGAAGGTGACGTATCCGACAGACGGGTGAGAGTGGCTGCACGGGTGTTCCCGTACAGTCATTTTTTCGTTTCATGTGCGCACCTTGGTTCTTTTGCAGGAAGTACAATGCCGCAATAAAGATATTAAAAAGATTTTTTCATACTATAAAAGTATATTGATTTAGAAAAGGAAAAGCATGCGATGAATATAAAACAGGCAAAAACAGAGATTAAGCACACGCTGCAGGCGTATCTTGCCAAGGATGAGACGGGCGAATATGTGATACCGGAAATCCGGCAGCGTCCGATGCTTCTGATGGGGCCGCCGGGAATCGGCAAGACACAGATTATGGAGCAGATCGCAAGGGAGTTGAAGGTCGGGCTTGTCGCGTACACGATCACGCATCACACGAGACAGAGCGCGGTCGGGCTTCCGTTCATACGTGAGGAAGAATTTCTGGGTAAGACATATTCCGTCACAGAATATACGATGAGCGAGATTATCGCGAGCGTGTACCGCAGAATCCGGGACAGTGGACAGAAGGAGGGAATCCTTTTTATCGACGAGATCAACTGCGTGTCGGAGACGCTTGCGCCGACGATGCTGCAGTTTTTACAGTGCAAGACCTTCGGCAATCAGAAGATTCCGAAAGGCTGGATCATCGTCGCGGCGGGAAATCCGCCGGAGTACAACAAGTCCGTGCGGGATTTTGATATGGTGACGTTAGACCGCGTGCGTTATCTGACGATCGAGGCGGATTATCCGGTGTGGGAGGAATACGCCAGAGCACAGCATGTCCACGGCGCGATTTTGAGTTATCTTAAGTTGCGTCCGCGGAATTTCTATCGCGTGGAGGCGGACGTGGACGGTATGCAGTTCGTGACGGCGCGCGGCTGGGAGGATCTCTCGAATCTGATGGAAGTCTATGAGCAGATGGAAATTCCGGTCGACGAATCGGTGATCCGGGAATTCCTGCATCACGATGAAGTCGCGGAGGATGCGGCGGCGTATTTTGATCTGTACCGGAAATACCAGGATGATTATGGGATTCCACAGATTTTGGACGGAAAGGTAAAGTCGGAGATTTATGCACGCGTTTACGCGGCGGCGTTCGACGAGCGGCTCTCCGTTGTGAATTTGCTGCTGGACGGGCTTGGCGCACATTTTAAGTGCGCGGCGGAGGAAAAACGGAAAACGGACGCGTGGTATGCGTTTTTAAAGGAGTACCGTCATCTTGTGGAGGAAGCCGAAGACCCGGCGGAGTGCTATCTTGGGCTTCTCGCAGAGTGGGAGCAGAAATTTGAGGCGGAAGCGGAAAACGGAAGTTATAGCAGGGAAGAGCTGCGGATGTATAAACCGTTGCTTGCAGAGCTGAAAGCAAATGCGCCGGACGGGGCAGCCGCACAGGCAGAAGGACAGAAAGCGTCGAAAGAAGACGCAGGAGAAGCGCCGGCAGAAGAGGTAGGAAAAGAGTCGACGGAAGATGCAGGAAAAGCGCAGACAGCGGTGAAAAAAGAGCGCGCGAGAACTTGTTTTGTGCAGGCGAAGGCGGGCTTCGACGCGCAGTGCGCATGTCTTGAAGATGTGCAAAAGGCGGCAGGAGCGGCGCTTGAGCACGCGTTTGATTTTATGGAGCAGGCGTTTGAGTGCGGCGAGGAAATGGTCGTATTTGTCACGGAGCTTACGATTGACGGTGAGGCGGCGCAGTTTTTGGCGGAGCACACCTGCGAGCGCTATTTAAAATACAACGAGCAGCTTTTGGTCGGGACAAGAAAAGCCGCGCTGTTGTCGGAATTAAGGCGTGAAAGTTAGGTTAGCAGAAAGCAGTACCGCCGGAAACCGCAGCGGGGAAGTCCGGCTTCTTTGGAAATCGTGACAGAAAATCAGAACAGAAACGGAGTGAAGAAAAATGCAGTCACAGGCAGAATTAAGAAATTTGTTACAGAGAATCGATCACAAGGGATATCCGGCTTATAAGGACACGAGGGGAAGCTATGATTTCGGGAAATACGTGCTCTCCATCGACCATGTGCAGGGCGATCCGTTCGCTGCGCCGTCGAAGGTCAGCGTACATGTAAAAGGGAACACGGCGAAGTTTCCGGCGGAGCTTTATCAGATGAAATGCCGCCGCACGGCACTGTGCGATTATTTGCTCCGGCAGTTCGGAAGGGAGCTTGAGAAAGTGTCCTTTAAAGCGAAAGGCTCCGGGAAAAGCGGGCTGATGTCCGTCAGCCGTCCGGGGCAGGAGGTCTTAGAGCGCACGGCGTGTCAGATGGATGAGGCAAAGGGCGATATCGTACTGCGCTTTGAGGTCGGTTTCCCGGCAAACGGTCGGACGGTCAATTCCAGAGAGCTCGAGAAGATTTTCTTCCAGTTCGTGCCGGAATGTGTGGCGCACAGCCTTTATTTTGCGGCGCTCGACGCAAAGCAGGTAAAGCGTGTGACAGACCTCGCAGAGGATCAGCAGTACATCAGGGAGCATTTAAAAGAACAGGGGCTTGTCGCGTTCGTGGCGGACGGCTCCGTCCTGCCGCGTGAGTCCGGTGTGTCAGGCAGACCGATGAAGGACGCTGTCAAATTCAAATCGCCGGAGTCGATGAAGGTAAGCTTTGATCTGCCGCATCACGGCGCAGTGTCCGGCATGGGAATCGGGAAAGGAATTACGCTTATCGTTGGCGGCGGTTATCACGGAAAATCTACGCTGCTTAAGGCGTTGGAGCTCGGCGTGTACAACCATATTCCGGGGGACGGCAGGGAGTATGTGATTACCGACGATACCGCGATGAAGATTCGCGCCGAGGACGGAAGAAGCATCAAAAAGGTGGACATCTCCATGTTCATCAATCATCTGCCGAACGGGAAGGATACGCGCAGCTTTTCAACGGAGGATGCGAGTGGAAGTACCTCACAGGCGGCGAATGTGATGGAAGCGATGGAGGCGGGAACAAATGTATTCTTAATTGACGAAGATACCAGCGCGACAAACTTTATGATCCGGGATGAACTCATGCAGCGCGTTGTGAACCGCGAGGACGAGCCGATCACGCCGTTTATCGACCGCATCCGCGAGCTGTATACGGACTTTGGCGTATCTACGGTGCTCGTGGCGGGAAGCTCCGGTTCTTATTTTCACAAAGCGGATTGTATCGTGCAGATGAACCAGTATGAGCCGTTTGAGATTACGGCGTTTGCGAAGGAGGAGGCGAGCCGATTCCCGATGCCGGAGCGGGCAGCGCCGGAAAAGAGCACGCCGTCTTTTGCGCGCAGCATCCGTCCGGACCGGGCGTTTCGTGAAGACGCGCGCATGAAATTAAAGACGATGGGACGCGACGGCATTTCCATTAACCATGATACGATCGACGTGCGCTATGTGGAGCAGCTTGCTGACACGGAGCAGCTCGCTGCGCTTGCATATATCTTAAAATACGCCGAGAGCCATGTGTTTGACGGGCGGCGCACGTTGAAAGAGGCGGTGGACGTTGTCATGAAGGTGTTGGATGAGAAGGGGCTTGCCGCGGTCTGCGAGAGCAGTTATCTGCCCTGCGGGCTTGCCATGCCGAGAAGACAGGAGATTTTCGCCTGCGTGAACCGCTACCGGAAGATTATGCTGTAAGTACTTGCAGAGAGAAGAAAGTAGACTCAAACGATAGGAAAGATAGCGCGATGAACAATATATGTACGGCGGTACTGGCACATGTCGATGCCGGGAAGACAACTTTATCGGAGGCGCTTTTGTATGTGAGCGGCAGTATCAGAAAGGCGGGGCGCGTGGACAACGGCGACGCTTTTCTGGACACTTACGCCCTGGAGCGGGAGAGGGGCATTACGATTTTCTCCAAGCAGGCGGTGTTAAAGACCGAAGACGGGACGATCACGTTGCTTGATACGCCGGGACATGTGGATTTCTCGGCGGAGATGGAACGCACGCTGGGAGTACTGGATTATGCGATTCTCGTTGTCAGCGGAGCGGACGGCGTGCAGAGCCACACGAGGACGCTCTGGCGGCTTTTGGAGCACTACAATGTACCTGTATTTCTTTTTGTGAACAAGATGGATCAGCCGGGGGCGGAGCGCGGGACGCTGCTTGCCGGATTAAAGCGCGGGCTGCATGAGAACTGTGTGGATTTCTCCGAGACGGACACGGAGGAGTTCTTCGAGAATGTCGCTATGTGCGAGGAGGGCGCGCTCGAGCAGTTCCTTAAGACCGGGGAGGTAGCGAAGGAGAAGATCAGACGGCTTATTTCTGACAGACAGTTATTTCCGTGCTTTTTCGGTTCCGCGCTAAAGCTTACGGGCGTGAAGGAATTTTTGGACGGATTTCTCTGTTATACCAGGCTGCCGGAATATGCCGCAGAGTTTGGCGCGAAGGTGTTTAAAATCGCGAGGGACGAGCAGGGAAACCGCCTGACGTATCTGAAGGTCACGGGCGGGAGCCTTAAGGTGAAGCAGAGTCTTCAGGGAATACGGCAGAGAGCGGCAAGCGGTGACGGCGGAGCATGGGAGGAAAAGGTGAACCAGATCCGCATCTATTCCGGCGAGAAATATGAGACGGCGGACGGGGTGCCTGCGGGCGGCGTCTGTGCGGTCACGGGCTTAAACGAGACATATCCGGGGGAGGGCTTCGGCGTGGAGGAGGCGTCCGTTCTGCCGATGCTTGCTCCGGTGCTGACCTATCAGATTCTTTTGCCGGACGGGATGAATCCGTCGGTCATGCTGCCGAAGCTGCGTCATCTCGAGGAGGAAGAACCGCAGCTTCACATCGTCTGGAACGAGGCGTTAAAAGAGATACAGGTTCAGTTGATGGGCGAGGTGCAGATCGAGATCTTAAAGAGCCTTATAAAGGAACGCTTCGGCGTGGATGTGGAGTTCGGCGCGGGAAATATTGTATACAAGGAAACGATCGCAAATACGGTCGAGGGAGTCGGCCATTTTGAACCGCTGCGCCACTATGCCGAGGTACATCTTCTGTTGGAGCCGGGCGAGCCGGGCAGCGGGCTTGTCTTTGCGGCGGACTGCAGCGAGGACGTCCTCGACCGGAACTGGCAGCGTCTGGTACTTACCCACTTAAAGGAAACGGAGCATATCGGTGTGCTCACGGGCTCGGCGATCACGGACATGAAGATTACACTGATAAACGGACGCGCGCATATAAAACACACGGAGGGCGGCGATTTCAGGCAGGCGACCTACCGTGCGCTGCGACAGGGGCTGATGTGTGCGGAGACGGTGCTTTTAGAGCCGTATTATGATTTCGTTTTAGAACTTCCGGAAGGTTCGGTAGGACGCGCGCTCAACGATATCGAGCGGATGAACGGGACAGTGGATTATCACGCGGATTCCTATGGGGATAGCGGAATTGCAGGCAGGCAGAGTGCAGACACAGGACTGCGGCGGATTGTCGGGAGCGCTCCGGCTGCCGCGATGCAGAATTATCAGCGTAAGGTCGTTGCCTATACGAAAGGGGCGGGACGGCTTACCGTGTCCTTAAAGGGCTATTTTCCGTGCCACAATACAGAGGAGGTCACGGAGAAAATCGCATATGACGCCGCGCGTGATACAGAGCATCCGTCGGATTCCGTGTTCTGTGCGCACGGCGCGGGCTTTCTTGTTCCGTGGGATCAGGTGGAGAATTACATGCATCTGCCGTACCGGATTTCGAATGAGGAAGAAAAGGAGATGTGGCAGCCAGACAAGCGGGTGCCGGAAGCTTCTATTTTTCACGGACAAAGGTCGGAAGAGGAAATGCGGATCGGCACGGAAGAGATTGACAGAATTCTCGCGCAGACATACAATGCTAATAAGCGGGATAAAGCGGCGTCTGCCGCGAACGGATGGAAACGGAGAAAATCCGCAGGGACGGCGGCGGGGGAGGGAGCGGCCCCGGTTCGGCGAACCTATGAGAGAAAGCCCGTCATACCGGAATATCTGCTTGTGGACGGTTACAATATTATTTTTGCGTGGGAAGAACTGTCACAGCTTGCAAAGGACAATATTGACGGCGCGAGAGGACGGCTGCTCGATATCATGTGCAATTATCAGGGAATCCGCGGGTGCGAACTGATCGTCGTATTTGATGCATACCGCGTGGCGGGACATCAGACGGAGATCCTTGATTATCACAACATCCATGTGGTGTACACGAAGGAAGCCGAGACAGCGGACGCGTATATCGAGAAGTTTGCTCACGAGAACGGCGCAAAGTACCGGGTCACGGTGGCGACCTCGGACGGTCTTGAGCAGATCATTATCCGCGGCGCGGGCTGTGCATTGATCTCGGCGCGTGAGCTGGAGCAGGAGGTAGGGGAGCGCAGCAGGCAGCTTTTGCAGGAGTATGACAGCAGGAAGGAACAGGGGAGAAGTTTTCTTGCAGAGAAGCTGCCGGAGCAGCCGTTTGATGCAGGGGATGAGAAGTGAGCAGGGGAGAAGTTTCCTTGCAGAGAAGCTGCCGGAGCAGCTGTTTGATGCAGGGGATGAGAAGTGAGCAGGAAAGGAGTCTTGCAGTATGAACAGAGAGGAAGAAGTAAAGCTGACACATTCAGGGATCCTTGCCAAGGATGGCAGGCGTTATGTTTCAGTGCGTTTTGAGCGGGGAGAGGACGTTGCGGAAGCGAGGCTTCCGGAGTGTAAGGTGACGAAGAACAAGGGATTTACCGAACAGGAGGTAGGAGGCCTTGAAGCTTATCTGGAGCGGGAAAATGATGCGATATTTGCCAAGGCGAAGGAAATCAATCCGATTCGAAGCCTGTTCTAAGCGGTGCGGCTGTCTGCTTCTTGCAATCATGCTTCTGTTATCAGTGCTGCTTCCGGGTGAAAGCGTGCGGGAGGTGCAGAAGAATCAGCCGCAGGGAACGGTTTGGGAGAAGTATCCGGTGCAGTTCGAAGCGGAAAATACGTCCGTCATAGCCGCGCCCATGTACCGCAGGGCGGACGTTCAGGTCACAGGAAGAGAAATAAGCGGCGTGCGCAGCGCAGAGTCGATTGAGAGCAGAACAAATTATAAATACCGTAATCTGCAGCAGTTCAGACTGCTCATGTGGTGCCTGGCTGCCGCCTGCATTGCGGCGGTGCGGCTGTATTCGTTTGGAACAGCCCGACGCAGGAGACAGTGGGAGCTTATACCGCGAAGCAGAATGATCGTAGCTTACATATGCAGGGCGGACGGAAAGAAGAACGGTCTGGTATCCTCCATAAAATAAATCAATATTTTATGAGAGGATGAGAGGATATGAATATTCTTATATGGATTTTAATGATCATTGGTGGAGCAGCAGGACTGGTGTCCACTTTGTATCTTGTGGCTGCTATGCCGATCATTTTCGGTTGGAAAGTGTATCGCAGTATCAAATACCGGATCAGTTTGTTTGACTAAGGAATAAAAGGGCTGTCGCACGAGTGCGCAGCCCTTTTGACTATGTAAGGCGGGAAGGGTGGGGAGTTTTATGTACATTTCGCAGGAGACGGCACAGACGATTGTGGAGGAAATCGGGGGAGAAATTCATGAGCGCATCAATTTTATTGACAGCCGCGGCTATATCATAGCAAGTACTGACGAAACGCGGATCGGGGATCTGCATGAAGGGGCAAAGCGGATTATCCGGGAAAGCCTTGAGGAATTGTATATTACTGCGGAGATGGAAAATGCCAGCACGAAAAAAGGAGTGAATCTGCCGATCCGTATCAATCATGAAATTGTCGGCGTGATAGGGATCACAGGCGAACGTGAACAGGTCGTGCGCTATGGAAACATCGTCAGGCGAATGACAGAAATCATGTTGGAAGACAGTATGACAAAAGATGAACGCAGATACGACAGGCGTGTGCGTTATCGTTACCTTGAGGAATGGATTGAAATGCCGCAGAGGGCGTATAACCAGAACTTCGTAGAAAGAGGGAAACGCCTTGGAATTGATATTACAAGACCGCGTCGTGCGCTGATGGTGGAGGTGGAGAGATATCATGAACTGGCGCTTTCCCTGGAAGGACAGCGCCGGCTGGAAAATATCGAATCCTCGGTGCGTCATCAGATAAACGCGCTGCCGGAAGCGCTTTATCTGAGAGAGCCCGAGCGTCAGATCTGCCTGATCGCCGCGTGCCCGGACGAAAAGATGCGGGAGCTGGCGGAGCGTCTTTCCGCTATGATCCGGCAGAAATATGGCGAAGTGCTGCTGTTCGGGATCGACGGAGAGGCGGAAGGCTCACAGGACGCGGGAAAAATCTGCCGGGAGGCGAAGCGTGCGCTTGAATGCTGTAAGTATCCTGATGAAATCTGCCTGTTTTACAACGATTTGAATGTCGAAATACTTCTTAATGACATCAAGGACGAGACGATGGAAGAATATTTACAGAAGCTGTTCCCGGGAGTGACTGAGGAGGAGCTGAAAATTGACATGGAACTGATAGAGGGGTATTTCCGGTATGAAGGCTCTGTGACGCAGGCGGCGGAGCAGATGTTCATCCATAAGAATACATTTCAGTATAGATTGAAAAAGTTAAAAGAAGTTACGGGAAAGGATATCAGGCTGCCAAGCGAAGCGGCGGTGTATATGATGGCGCTGTATTGTTACAGAAAAAGAAATGGGGAGCATCTGTCATTTCGTATGGACAGAATAGTTCTGTGTAACAAAAAATAACAAAAATATATGTTATTTATAACATTTACATGCAAAGCTTTCCTGTGCTATTATTTGTACATAGAGCACAGAACATATGGCGATAAATCGGGTATTCTGTGCAAAATATACAATAAAAGACAGGAGGAATTTTGTATGACTGGTATTCCGTTTCTAATTGTATTTGTTCTGGCGATCGTGGCGATGATTGTCATGATCAGCAAATTTAAGGTTCATCCGTTTTTATCCATTATGCTGGTGTCTCTGATACTGGGGCTTTTAGGAGGCATTCCGTTTGTGAATACAACGGATGCAGACGGCAACACAGTAAACGGCATTGCAACGGTAATCGGCAGTGGATTTTCATCGACGTTCACCAGTATTGGTATCGTAATTATCTTTGGAGCGATGATCGGTACATTTCTGGAGGGGACGGGAGCAGCGTTAAAGCTGGCGGATATGGTCGTAAAATTAGTCGGTCCAAAGCATCCGGAACTTGCAATCGAGCTGATGGGCTGGGTGGTTTCCATTCCGGTATTCTGTGACTCCGGATTCGTAGTATTAAATCCGATCCGCAAAGCGCTTGTCAAGAAGACGGGGGCATCTTCCGTGGCAATGACCGTCTGCTTATCAGCCGGACTTTACGCATCCCATGTATTCATTCCGCCGACACCGGGACCGATTGCGGCGGCGAATACCCTGAATGTAGGCGACCATCTTCTTTTTGTTATGGGGCTTGGCGTTCTTGTATCCATTCCGGCATTGCTTGGTTCTTATTTCTACGCAAAATATATCGGAAAAAGAGTGCAGGCGAAGGATGAGGCGAACAGCGGTGATGTCGTAGCGAGCTACGAAGAACTGGTTGCATCTTATGGGAAACTGCCGAGCGGCTTTATGAGCCTGGCTCCGATCATCATTCCGATCATTTTGATGGCAATGTCGAATGTGGCATCTATCCTTGGATGGACAGGCGCGGCACTTACAATTTTCACATTCCTTGGAACTCCGATTGTTGCACTCGCGATCGGCGTGGTGTTTGGTATTTTCCTTCTTGTACAGTCCGGGATGGGCGACAAGCTTTATGATCTGACAAACGATACGTTAAAGACCGTTGGACCGATCCTTTTCGTGACGGCGGCAGGCGGCGTACTTGGAAAGGTAATTTCTTCTACAAGTCTTGTAGGCTTTATTACAGAAAATGCAGATTCGCTTCAGGTAATCGGAATCTTCTTCCCGTTCCTGTTAGCGGCAATCTTAAAATCTGCGCAGGGATCTTCCACAGTCGCAATCACGACGACGGCAGGTATCATGGCTCCGCTTATGGGAGCGCTTGGAATGGACTCGGTTGCAATGAGCGCACTTTGCGTTATGGCAATCGGCGCCGGTGCGATGACCGTATCGCATGCAAATGATTCTTATTTCTGGGTTGTTACAAACTTTGGTGAGATGACGCCGGATCAGGGATATAAGACGCAGACGCTTGGAACGCTTGTGGAAGGTTTATGCTCAATGGCAGGTATCTTTGTGATTTCCCTGTTTTTACACTAATATCATGGCGGGAAGGGTGAGTGTGTTATGTCACTGCGAAGGGACGCGGACGAGATTATCAGAGCTTCGATTCAGGCGGTATTGCCGGATGAGGCGGTAAAGAAAGCATTGGAAGGCAAAGACTTCGGCAGCGGAAAAGTGCGCATGGTAGCGGCAGGCAAAGCCGCATGGCAGATGGCACATGCAGCCGCGGCAGATCTTGGTGACAGGCTGGATGCCGGAGTCGTGGTAACCAAATACGATCATGTAAAGGGAGAAATACCGGGGGTGGTCTGCTTTGAAGCAGGCCACCCGGTTCCGGATGAAAATTCATTTCGCGGAACGCGTGCCGCTATCAAACTGGTAGAGAATTTAAGCGCCAGGGACACGGTGCTGTTTCTGGTTTCGGGAGGCGGTTCGGCATTGTTTGAGGAACCGCTTATATCGGGGGAGGAACTTTCCGATATTACCGGACAGTTACTTGCCTGCGGAGCGGATATCGTTGAGATGAACACGATCCGCAAACGGCTTTCAGCTGTAAAGGGAGGAAAGTTTGCAAAGCTCTGCGAACCGGCAAAGGTTTACAGTATCGTACTTAGCGATATATTGGGCGATCCGCTCGATATGATCGCATCAGGACCGGCTTACCCGGATTCCTCGACCTGCGGGCAGGCAGTTGCCATTGCAGAGAAATATCATTTAAAGCTTTCGGAAAAGGCCTGGAAGTTGTTGCAGGAGGAAACGCCTAAGGAACTTCATAATGTGGAGACGAACATTACAGGAAGTGTGCGAAACCTCTGTGCGGCAGCGGCGGTAAGCTGTAGGAAGCTGGGGTATCGTCCGGTCATATTGACAGACCAGTTAAATTGTGAGGCGAGAGAAGCCGGGGCCTTTCTTGCGGCGATCGCAAAGACTTATCAGAATAGTGAGGAGAGCATTGCCTTTCTTGCAGGCGGTGAGACAGTCGTGCATCTGACGGGAAAGGGAAAAGGCGGGCGCAATCAGGAGATTGCACTTGCAGCGGCAGAGGAGATCGCAGGGCTTTCCGATACGGCGGTATTTAGCATCGGAAGTGATGGAACAGATGGCCCGACGGATGCAGCAGGCGGTTATGTGGACGGGACAACACGCGAAGTTTTGTCGCAAAAGCATATTTCCATCTATGACGTGCTGCAGGAAAATGACGCTTATCATGCACTAGAGCAGAGCGGCGGATTGATTATCACCGGAGCAACCGGAACAAATGTAAATGATGTGGCGGTGCTTCTGATAAAAAGAAAATAGAATATGGAAGAATATGTATGAAGCACGCAGTGTCTGCACACAATAAAACAAAAAGGATTGGATTGTGGCATGAAGACACTGCGTGATTTACATCAGGAGATTATAGAAAGGGAGCAGAAAAGCGGCAGGATTTTCCCCGAAGAACAGTTTCCATATCAGATGGATTGTCTGCTGCACCCCGAGAAGTATGAAAAGAAGGAGCGGATGACGGCGGTCTGCGATATGGAGGCGCTTGCGGAGAACGAGGACGTGGCGGCAGTGGCGGAAACGCTTGCCGATGACGAAAAGAAGGTCTATGCGTTGATTGCCCCGGCGTTTATGGGACAGTTCGGGGAGAAGGTCGCTCCGGGACAGATCCGGTCGGCATTAAAGGCAGCGGGCTTTGCGGGAATGGTCGAGGTGGCTGTCTTTGCGGATATTCTGACACTGAAGGAGGCGTTGGAGTTTGATAAGCATGTCGTTAGTAAGAGCGATTTTCAGTTGACGAGTTGTTGCTGCCCGGTGTGGATTGCCATGATCCGCGGCATCTATGGGGAGCTTGTACCGCATATGCCGGGAGCCGTCTCACCGATGATTGCCGCCGGGCGCGCAGTCAAGAAAATTTACCCGGGAGCCGTCACGGTATTTGTAGGTCCCTGCCTTGCTAAGAAGAAGGAGGCGAAGGAGCCCGATATTGCGGATGCGGTCGATTATGTGCTGACTTTTCAGGAGATCAAGGAGTTGTTTGACGCGGCGTCTATAGCTCCTCGGGAAATGGAGGAGGACGAGAAGGTTCATTCTTCCCGTGCGGGCAGAATCTACGCGCGGACCGGGGGCGTCAGCGAAGCGGTGCAGAAAACGGTCATGCAGCTTCATCCGGACCGTGAGATTATGGTGCATCCGGTGCAGGCGGACGGCGTGAAGGCGTGCAGGCAGATGATCGAGGACATCCGTGCCGGAAAAACAGAAGCAAACTTCTTCGAGGGGATGGCATGTCAGGGCGGCTGTGTCGGCGGACCAAAGGCGCTGCTTGCGAATGAGGAGGGCAGAGAGCTTGTGAACCGTTACGGTGATGAGGCGCTCTATCAGACGCCGCTTGAGAATCCTTATGTGATCGAATTGATCGAAAAGCTTGGTTTTTATACGGTGGAAGATTTTCTGGAAAAGAGCGATATCTTAACGCGTGATTTCGGAAGTCACGCATAGCGGGAAACGTCTGCCGGGTAGTGAAGTGACGCTCCTTAAGCTTTCGCAGATCGTTTTGCGAGGAATGTAAGTTGTCTAAACGCAGACGACGTTTCCGTTGCCTGCACGGGAAGTTCGTGTTAAAATCCCGTCTTTGACAGTTAGTAAAAGAAAAAATCGCTGCATCTCTTGTATTTAATGGGCTGTAGCGATTTTTTCCG
>ERZ808041.364-NODE-364-length-37912-cov-10.731043_pt1 | contig 37912 bp, 36 predicted proteins | sample MGYA00380192_ERZ808041 | MGnify/ENA primary metagenome ERZ808041 (study PRJEB31490, sample SAMN06133412) | mouse gut metagenome | isolation source: Z1_1 | host: mice | place: China: Chengdu | collected 2015-05 ...
CTCCTAAAAATCCGGCATGACCGGATTTTTACCCTGCTGGAATCAAGATTGCGAACTTGTTTCGCAATTACCTATCTTTTCTTCATAAGTGATAACTGCACCTGCATTCATTTCCGCGCCGGTGCCAGAAGCTGTCACTACCGCGCCCATCGGGATTCCTACTGTGGGGAATTGTCCCCTACCATACTCCATGTCCCAAATATCTTCCTCTAACATGGCTTGTGCAGAAACCACCTTACAGCAGTCGATAACACTGCCCCCGCCCACAGCCAAGATGAAGTCTACATGATGCTCACGGGCAAGCGCCGCGCCTTCCTGAACTTTCGTATAGGTGGGATTCGGCATAATTCCAGGGAAATCCACCACTTTTTTACCTGCCCATGACAATTTTTCTTTCATCTCGTCATAAATACCATTCTTTTTGACGGAGCCGCTGCCATAGGCCAGCATCACGGTTTTACCAACCTTGTCAAGTTCTATGCCGAAAGCCTGTGCTGCACTTCCTTCTCCAAAATATACCTTTGTTGGATAAGAGAATGTAAATTTGTTCACTGTAACGCCCTCCTGTAAATTCCATATTAATTGCATTTCATTCAATCGCTTATTGTAACTAATTATATTTTACGGTTGTTACTATCGGTCAATAGTTTTTTCAAAATTAATTTGAGAATTTCTGTGTCCTCTATCATTGTAATACTTTCAGCACAGAGACCTATTGATTTTTTATTCGTTCTGATACTTCATCTATGATATTAAGAGCATTCAGGCTACGAGGATAACCGATATACGGCATTCTGGCACAGGGTGGCTGTGAAAACCAGCTAAAGGGGCATACCGCAGGAAACTTTGGAGTGGGAAACAGCAAGGAGAAGCTGTATAGCGTTGTGGAACAGAGAAGGAAACAGAAAGTAATCATCTCACGTTCCTGATCGTTCAGTCCGTTGCGAGTATAATAATCACCAAAGCAGTTATCCGCCAGCCAGCGGTTAATATTTCTGCGAAGATCCGAGCTTTCTTCTTGTCTCTTTGCCATATCCGAACCAAACAGATCAATCTGCTTGGCGAGTCCTTCCTCAAACCGCGTTTTTTCATTCGTTGTCGCCTGTCCTAAAAGCGGGAGTCTCACTCCATGCTGTTCCATAATCTGATTTGCTGTGACAAGGAAATCATGAATACGGCCAATTCCCAGATATGCCGCAGCCTGATAGATCACTTCTTTAATGGCAACTGGCTCAATTCCCATATTCAGCGCCGCATGGAGCATATTCTGAAATTCTCCCATTCCCTGACAGCCAAGAAGCGCAGACAAGATACAAAGCATCTGTTCCTTCTGTGTCAGTTTACTTGCTCTAACTGTTTCATCCTGTGAAAAATTTGAAATGATTTCCACGAATTCCGGATCCGTCCTACTCAATGACGATTTCATTCCGACAAATAATTTTTGAACCCTTTCCTCTGCATTTTTGTTCATATGTGCCTTCCTCCTTGCAATTTCATTTTTCTCATGCTACAATGTGGTTGATTTAACTGCTTCTTTTAACCGATTATAATTTACGATAGTTACTACCGGTCAATAGTTTTTTACAAAAAAGTGATTTTTTGGTTACAGTTTAGCCTAGGACTTTGCATTTACTGCAAAATCCGTGAAATAACGTAGTAGTTGAGATGCATCAAGCCACCACGAAGTGGTTTTGCATGGCTTGATGCTTGTAACAGGAAGACGGAAGCCGAACTGTTACGATTTTTTAACGATACAGGAGGGAAACAATGTACACGATGATGCAAGTCTGCCGAGAATTAGATATGACTTATCAGACTTTAAAATTTTATTGCAATGAAGGGCTGATTCCTAATGTCAAACGCGACAACAACAACCGGCGTATTTTTGATGAAAAAGATGTAAAATGGATCAAAGATCTCACCTGCCTGAAAAAGTGTGGAATGAGTATTCAGGAAATGAAAGACTACTTAGAGCTATGTCTGCAGGGAGAATCCACCATTGTTCCGCGAAAAGAAATGTTGGCTAAAAAGCAGGATGAACTACGTGTTTCTTTGAAGGAATTAGAAAACAGCATTGCCTATATTGACTGGAAACAGAATTTCTATGATGAAGTGCTCTCTGGACAACGCCCCTATATTAGTAATCTGATTCGGACAGAAAAATAACAATAAAAGAATGTTGTCAAGATATTCGTATGTATAAGCCTCCTATAGAACTGCATGGCATTGATTTTCCGATAATATTAAACAGTAGACGGATAAACGAATTTTTAAACATAGTAAAAAGTTTTGTAAACTGCGGAACTATGCTAATTTAAAATTTCAGTCAATATTTTAATTCATCTTTGTGACAGACAGCAGCAAAATACCTACATATATGATATCCTGCGTCCAGAATACATGTCCATAAAAATCCATATACGGGTTGTACCAGTCCAAAACTCTCGTAATAATACAGATAAAACCGCATATTACGCAAACATGCATTAAAAATTTCCTGAATCCGCTCATCATAATCCCTCCGTAATAAAAATACCATCAGTTACTTCATGCACCATCAACCATGAAAACATTAAAACTACAAATCTATCCTCTAAACCAATATCCGGCGCCCCAGACAGTTTCTATATAACGTGGATCTACGAGTAGGTAAAAAACTACATTAGATTGGGGGACAATGCGACAGTAGCCGTATATATTAACAGGCTACGGGAGAAACTGGAAAAAGATCCGGAGCATCCAGGACTTATTACAGGATAAATTATAAAGGTTTAACAAAAAATACCTTACCTATTTTCAAATAATTTTCGGCAGTACAATGTAAAAAGGCCAATCCACACAAGGCAGATTGACCCTTTCGGCAAGATTCACTTGTCTTGTTATTTTATTAGGAACAAATACTCATCAAACTTACACAAAAACTGCACCATTGCCTTTTCTTCTGCTTTTTCTAACATATGTCTTCTCTCCCTATTCTTGTCACTGATTCAAAAAATCCTTAATCTGCTCTGCGCTCTTGATTCCTTTCCCATACACCTGTTTCATTGCTTCCAGATTTCTTGTAAGCGTATCCATGCCGCAGGTATCGTCTGGTGCGAGGATCAGCAGTCTTCCTTTTTTCTCATACTGTTTTGCCATCTCCACGCCTTCGTTATACCGTACAGCCCGCTTACACAATTTCTCCGCAGCCAGAGGATACTTCTTTCTTATTCCTGCAGCCAGCTTTTCATCTTTTTTTGGTGTCCGAATAATATCCTTAGGCTTGGTGAGAATCAGCACTACCTTTTCACACCCGAGGGAAAACGCTTTTTCTATTGGGATTGGGTCACTAAGCGCACCATCATAATACGGAATGTTTTCTACGCTGTAAGGATGACACACAAACGGAATCGCTGAGGATGCCTTCAAAATATCATAACAGTCCTGTTTCATATCGCCTTTGTCAAAATATTTTGCTTCGCCGGTTTCTGCGTTCGTAGCAACCACCAACACTTCGGAATTGCTCTCTATTATCTTTTGGTAATCAAGTGGAGCCTCACCACCAGAATTGCTTAAAGTTCCATATACATAATCCAAATCAATAAATGACTTCTTTCGTAAAAACCTTCCTATTCCCATATATTCCTTTCTAAAAGAGTATTCTGCATAAAAACGGTAATTTCTCCCACGCTGTTTTGCAACGTAAGAAGTCACATTCGCACTCCCAGCCGAAACACCTATACATAAATCAAACCTGATATTATTGTCAAGGCACCAGTCAAAAACTCCTGCCGCATAAATCCCACGTAGTCCTCCCCCTACATCTACAATACCTGTTTTCATTCCACCACCTCCAGCAGCCACTAATCGGCAGAATGCCATTCCACATCAATTACTGTATCATCTTTACTCATCCTGATTGCTTTTGAAATGCAGTGAATGGAATAGAAGTTCCGAATGCTCCAAATTATCAGTAATGCACCAATATAAATCATAAGTGCTGCCGCTCCCTGAAAAGGATTGAGTATGAGCAGGAATGCAAACACGGTACTGATAATTCCAAGCGCCATAGTAATGCCCCAATTTCCAAAGTGAAATCTGCGCATTTCCACAGATATCTGTATATCCACAACGCTCCCAATAATGATAAAAAATCCTACTACTATAGGAAGAATCACTACAGCGCCATAAGGATGAATAAATAATAATGTGCCTAACAAAATACTACAGATACCAAAAAACAAATCAGAACGGAAAAAAATTCCTGCCAGACCGAGCTTAAAATACCGCACTGCCATATAAATACCCTCAGCAATGCAAAAAATGCCCAGAAGAACACAGACTGTCAATGCGGAAATATCCGGCCATAAAACTGTTAAGATACCAAGAACAAACGTACAGAAACTTACCGCTATTGCTCCTTTTTTTAGTTGTCTCCATGTTTCTTTCATTATAATGTCCTCCCTATAGTTTTTTTAAGCCTATAATTTTCTTCTCTGTTTTTCAATAGACATCCTTACCCCAAATGTTCAAAAACTAGTCAAAAGCATATCAATTGTCTAATTTTTAGATATTTTGCCTCTATTTGTCCATTTCAAAGAGAAAAAAACAAGCGTATTGTATCAGCATAAAATATTTATCGTAAAAGGAGGTTCTTACTATGAACGAAATGTTTGTTTCTTTTATAAAGAAGCTACCGTAAAACGTAAATTTAGAAGCGGACGAATCAAAATCAGACTGACTGGAGGAACCCTATGAAACCACAAAAAAACAAGAGAATTATTACTTTTTTGAAAGCCTTACCACTAATAGTATGTATTATATTTATTCTTTTATTTCTTGCATCCGGCAATAACATAACTGTTCAGACTGTTTTGAGCTATACGCCAGAATCTCCTTTTGCAGCTGCTATAGTCATTCTGTTTTTGTATGCTTTAAAAAGCGTATCATTTGTATTTCCAATTGTTGTACTTCAAATCGCAACCGGACATTTTTTTCAAACACCTGTTGCTCTGTTGATAAATTTTATAGGAAGAGTGATCACGCTCTCTATTCCTTATTGGGTTGGACGCTTTTCCGGCTCCGATATGATAAACAGTTTACAAGCAAAATACCCCAAAATAAAAGAAATTTTTGACAAACAGGGACGGAATCCCATTTTTATTTCTTTCCTGTTACGGACGTTGTGTTTTTTGCCTGGAGATGCAGTCAGCTTATATCTTGGCGCCACCAGGATACCCTTTCCCTATTATTTAGCAGGCGGTGTATTAGGAACCACTTTAGGCGTAGTATTATCAACAATTCTTGGTTCCAGTATTACAGAACCTGGTTCTCCCGCATTTTGGCTGTCGGCATCACTGATGGCTATTATAGCTATTATTTCCGTTATTTTTTACCTTCATAAAAGCAAGAAAAACATTCATCTTAATTGACAGATAATACAATAAAAAGTTATATCTAGCACAGGTAAAATTACAATTTTCTTTTCTAATTTTATGAAACCCAACAAACTTCATCAGTTCCCCACCGCTATATCATACAAATTACACAAAACGGTGTCTCCGCAGCAGCAGAAACACCGTCTTCATGACTCGCCTATTTACTCTGCCACCATTCTCTCATAAGAAAACAGGGCAAAATCCGCATAATTATCTCTCTTTGTACCATTTGCAGACGCATACATTCCAATTGTACACCCCGTAAATCCACCTGCGCATTCTGTACTGAATATATGCATATCAATGTTCTTTGCCAGAAGCTTCCAGTCATTATCCACACTGTAATAATAAAATGATGCCTCCTGTCCCCAGTTTACAATTTTCAGCGACAAAATTTCTCCCTGCACTTCCTTCTGTATTACAGTTTCCTCGATGCCATTTTGACACAAAATTAAAGAAATCATCTCTTTTTGATGACACATTCGTTTTATAAACCGCAAGTGCCAGCCATCTTCGCATACGACACAAAGTCCTGCTTCCTCCATCTCTGCTGGGGTAAACTCCATCACTGCGGTTGCCTGATAATCATAATCCTGCTGACGCACTCCGATATACGCTGGACTAACTTTTTCCATCAGTGTCTGTGGTAGTGTCCGAAGTCTTAAATACCCCGTTCTCTCCGAAAGTGACACAGCATTCTTGCTTGGATTTCTCAGCATCAAAAATTCCGCTGGCAGCTTTTCTCTGAAAAAATGATATACCCCGCTCTCCGGCATGACATAAGAAACTTCACCTTCCAACTCCACTGTGTCCTCAAGCCTTCCAACTCCAAGATTCACCACTGGCCAGCCATTCTCCCATACAACTTTTGCAAGGAATGTATCTCTGCCTGTGTTTACATATCCCATACACTTTCTGGAGGCAAGCATGACCATATACCAGTTCCCATGACCGTCCTCCACCAAATCGCCATGACCGACCGCTGTAACTGGATAATCGTATCCCAGATGACGATGTGTCAATATCGGATTGTTTGGATTGCCCTGATACGGTCCCCATAAGTGCTCACTTCTCGCAACGCAGATGCTATGATTCGATCCAGTCCCGCCCTCTGCATGCAGGATATAATAATAGTCTCCGATTTTGTACAGATGCGGACCTTCTGGCCACACTGCATCGCTCAGGGCACTTTTCCAGACTTTTCTGCCGCAACCCTTTAGCTGCATCTTTTCGAGGTCAATCTCCTCCATCCAGATTTCCCAGTCACCATCATAGCGCACCCCTTCTGTGTTTGGTCTCGTTCCAATATAATAACAATGTGTATTCCCTTGTGTATCCTCCTCAAAATAGATACTTGGATCGATTCCCTGTGCAGCCTCACCCAGATAATATGGTTCAGACCACGGTCCCTCTGGATTTTGAGCCATCACAATAAAGTTTCCACCTCTGGAAATATTTGTTGTGATCATATAAAATATTCCTTTGTGATGACGGAGCGTCGGCGCAAAAATTCCTTCAGAATGCCCGCATCCATCTAACGGCAACTGTGATTCTCTCGTCAGCACATTACCAATCTGCTCCCAGTGCGCCAAATCTTGGCTGTGATATATTGGTACTCCGGGGAAATAAGCAAAACTCGAATTTACAATATAATAATCGCCGTCCACACGACAGATTGACGGATCAGGACGAAATCCTGGTAAAATTGGGTTCTTTGCATAATACATCTTTTGATTCTCCATATTACTTGTTGAGTTCCTCCAGATATGCCGCCCATGTAGGTCGGATTGTCTCTGCCTGCTGCGCCGGCGTGTTGTCTTTGTTGAGCGCCCATATCAGATCAGCACCCAGGTCAAGCCCCGGAACCATAAGATGATACGTAGACTTACCGTTCTTAATCAACCGCGCGATTGTCAGATCAATCGATTCCGTATCCCGAAAACTCTGCAAATAATTGCTCTTCCAAGCTTCATAGTCCTCATATCCCGGAACTGGATTCGTGTACAGGTTGTAGGCAAATGCCAAATTCCAGGCTTTCTGCTCATCATAACATGCAGGAATACAGATCGGGTTGTCGCTATGAATATTTACATAATCACTTGCCTTTGGTCCCATTGGGAAACACACGAAGCCAAAATCGTCCTCCATATCCTCCATCTGTCCCGCACGATATACCTCATCCGCCATAAAGCACGCTTCACCGTTCATGTAGGCAGTCAGCCAGTAATCCCAGTTTGCATCCGCGGGATAAGTCATCTCATACTTATCGATCATGTCCAGTGCCCAGTTAAGAGCCTCCAGTGTCTCGTCGGATTCCAATGCATTATAGAACTGTGAATCTTCATCCTTACCTATAAACTCTCCGCCATTGGAATACACTGCAAATGGGTAAAAGCAGGAAGTGAAGTTTGCCATCGCGTAACGGTCAATCACACCGTCATTGTCCGTATCTGCCGCGACTTGCTGGCATAACTCTTCAAATTTATCCCATGTCCACTCCATATTCTCCTGATAGGTATAGAGATCTTCTGGATTGATGCCTGCTTCCTCCAAAAGACGTTTGTTAAAATACATACCGCCCTTTGGCTCTGGCGTTTCACCGTACATTCCATAAACACCTCCCTTATAGGTCATAGCATCCATTACGCCCTTGCTCCACTTATCCTCTGAGAAGTCCACACTGTCTAAGGTAGACAGATCATACATCAAACCGCTGCGCATTGCGGACACTAGCTCACTTCCCGAACGAAGCGTAAACAGGTAATTCTCATCGCCTCCTGTAGTTGCATAGTTTACAAAATCTTCCGGCACGCTTCCCCAATCGCTGATGGCAACACGCTTGATCGTAAAATTATAGGTCTCCTGAATCCAGTCCAGATACTCTGCATGTGCCTCGTCGTAAGCGTTATTGATTTCCATCGGCTTATCCTCGGTCCACCAGTCGCGAATAATAATCTCCATTCCGCCGAGATCATACGGATTCCCGTTCTCGTCCGTCAACACCTCCCAGCCGGATTCGTCCGCGTTTTTCTCCTCTGTGGAAGCAACAGAAGAAGTCTCCTGTGCATTGGCAGAAGGAGCTGCATCATTGCTATTTGTCGCTGCAACATCGTTTTTCACTGTGTTATCTGTAGTGTCATCTCCACCACCGCATGCTGTTAGACTCATTATCACCACTACTGTCAGTGACGCAGCCATCATCCTTTGAACCAGTTTTCTTTTCATAAAAAATCCTCCTTATATTTTATTTTTTCCGGTTTTATCCGAAAATGATTTTCAGTACTTACATTTTAATACCAGAACTACTAAGGCTCTCCACAAAACCTTTCTGCGCAAATAGATACAGAATCAAAAGTGGGACAATCACCATCAGCGTACCAGTAGCAACAATACAGTTCGTATATCCGACGGAAGCTCCGGTCGCCTTGCCCAGTGTCATGGTAATATAGGCGCTCAACCTTTCTGCGATCATGGACAACTGTGTGGATAGGAGTTTGATATTGCCCAGAAATGTCTTGGAGTAAAATCCATCCGTCCACTGCCACACAAAGGAAAACAAAAAGCAGGAAGTCAATATCGGTGTCGCGTCCGGCAACATAATCCTGACAAAAGTCTTCAGCGTACCACAGCCGTCCACATAGGCTGCCTCCTCCAACTCCTTTGGTATGTTGCGAAAGAACTGGCGAATCATAAAGATATATAGACCATTTTTCAATCCCATACACCCTGCGCTCATCAGATAATACGGCAGAACAGAACCCCTCAAGTTAAGCGTGTCCCCCGTCAGCAGTTTAAAGATTCCCAAGATATCAAAATAACGAAAGTGAAGGTGCAAAGACGTAGAAATTGTCTGCGGTGGTATGACAATCACCAGTATCACACAGGCAAACCAGAACTTCTTGAGCGGAAACTCAAATCTGGCAAACCCATAGCCCACCAATGTGCAGACCGCAATCTGCAACACAGCGACTGTCAATGACACCACAATTGTATTGATAAGCGTCTTCCCGTAATCCATAAACGATGCCGCCAACTGGTAATTGTCTGTTGTAAAATGTTCTGGAATCGCGATGACCATCGCGTTGTACAAATCCTCCTCCGCCATAAAGCTGATCGATATCTTGTTTAAGATTGGCTGCAGAATCAGGAAACACATCCCAAACAACAAAAACGCCCGCGCAATCCGAAACGCAATCTCGGATATTGTTTTCTTCAACAAGTATCCTTCTGACTTTCTGTTTCTCTCCCAAAAGGAATCCTGTTTTTTTACTGTAGCATCTGATTTAATCATAATAGTAGACCCCCTTTGAAATAATAAAGGAACTGATACCGATAATCACAATGACAATCGCAAAGTAAATCCATGCCATCGCCGACGAGAATCCATAGTTCAACTGTACAATCATCTGGTCACTGATTTTCTCCATAACCTTGTTATCCGACCGCATACAGAAATCAACAATCGTGTAAATCCAGTTTACTAGAAACAAGGAGCTGATCATGGGAAACGTGATCTTCCACAGACTTTCCCATGCCGTGCAGCCCTCAATCTCGGCCGCCTCGTACATACTGGCGGAAATCGTCTGCAGACCTGACAAAAACACAATAATCTGTATACCCGACGATATCGCGACATCATAGATACCATCCACAATGTCAAAAACCGTCTCAAATGCCTTGGAGCCAACCCCGGAGGTGATCAGAATATTCTCTATGGCATCTGTGATGCCCGTCATATTCGTCCCCTCTCCAATTGCATCCTGCAGACTAGACAGCAATGCATTGTTGTACTCCACTCCCAAAATGACACCCGATGATAAGATGACCGGCAGGAAAAAAATTGCCCTAACCAATGCACGTCCCTTAAATTTCTGATTCAGTATCAATGCCACAAAGAAGCTGAACACCATGATCGCCACAGAGTTAATACACATTCTGGAGATTTCCTCCACTAGGAGCCGGCTGAACTCCGGATCGACTGCAAACGCCCTGACATAATTGGCAAACCCTGTGAAGGTATTCTGAAACCCGTTTGGTCCCACTTCCACATTACTGAAACTCATGTACAATGACTGAAAGAATGGTCTCACCATAAATACCAGGAAACCTAGAATGAACGGCAAGATAAACAAATAGCCGGATATCGCTTTCCTTCTCTGAAGCCCCGCTAACTTCTTTTGATTCTTCATAGTCCAAACCCTCTCTATCCTTTCCCAAGATTTCCTGCGGACTCAGCGCACTACCTTGTAATTCCTTGCCGTCACCGTCGTCCCGTCATCGGCATCCATATCTTCATAGTTGTAATTGACGTAAACTTTGGTTCCATCTTCATAAGTTGTACAAGTCAATCCCGCTTTGACATACTCATGTCCTGTCATTCTCTGTGAAAAGATATGTCCCAGCTCACGGTTGTATCTCGTATAAATCTCGATTAGCCTGTCATGCCATGCCGCATAGTCAGCGCCAAAATATCGTGTATACAAAGTCTTTTGCAGCGCAAATGCCGTCTCATTCATCAGGGTGAATGACAGACCAGCCCCGTACTCCGCCGATCTGAGCAGCTCATCCTCCGAATCCTGTGTCAGGTTCAACGGTTCTCCAGTATAGTTCACATAACCGTGTATGGCAATCTGGTAAAATGGAACAGCGCGATCCAGTATCGTGTACGCCGAACCCTCCAGATCCATATTTGTCACCATGTCACTGTATGCGATGGCATAGTCATTTCCCATGTTGAGCATAATCTTGTGTCCGCTGTCGCAGATTTCCTTTAGCTGTTCGGACTGACCGACCATAGCGGCCTGTCTGCTCACAGCCTCCTTGCGGTTAAAGTCAGAGGACAAATCCCTGCCGATATCCCGGAAAGAAATCCCTGTGTGATATTTGTCCACACTCTTCGTCAGATTCTGAGCCATCTTGTGAATCCGCTCCGCCTTCAATAGATAGTACGGATCACCGTCCTCAAGTTTTCTGTATATGACATGGGAATAGTCGTACAACTCCGCTTTTTCTTTGCTGACAAACCTCGCTGCGTCATCGAAAACCCAAAAACCGTCCGATATGCCACTATCGTAAGCATAATTTGTAACTCCGTCCAGATAGACTGTAATATTGTTCTGATCCGCTGTGGCAATAAAATTCTGCAAGTCTTTCTTACTTCCCAGCTCAGACACCAGCTTCGTTTTCTCCAAAACCTTCTGTGAGATGCCGCCGTTCATCCAACCGCTCAATTTTACAGACATATTGTGAATCCCCTCGCCTTGCAGCTCCTCCACAATCTGCTGTGCCTCCTTATAGGAAGTCAGCCTGAGTGGGCGGGACACCGGAACTCCCATCACCTGCTTTACCTTGTCAACTGCCCCAACGATCTCGATTACCACCGGCGCTTCCATATCCTCGTTTTTGGTGAGATAATCCCCGTACTCTCCGGTCAGATAATCATGATACACATTTGCCATATCCACATAACTGCCGGAATTTACAAAACGGTATCGATGTACCAGACTTTCCTCGGGTAAATTCTCCTCATACACAAACATCTCGCCGTTATACCGGTCTGCCACATCATACTGTTCACGGTGTGTGATGTTGTATATTGCATTGACATAGTTGTAGCTGTTGTTCCTGCCGCTAATGTCAGCCTGTATGGATGCATACGGTGCACCCTGCTCAATCATGCAGATGAACGAATCCTTCTCTCCCGCTATACCAAACACATTAAAATACGTCCTCGTCTCATGTACCACTGCCGCCCTATCCTGAGCCATATCCCAACCATATACATTGGCATAGTAGCTGCTCTGCGCAGTTTTTCCATTATTGAAATCAATCAGTGCACCGCCTCCCTCGGGTACCAGCAAAGATCCTTTCTGCGCTGTGCCTGCCGCTCCGAAATATGGCAACACGTTCAGATTATACAGCGGATAATCTTCCTTGTACTCAATTTCGCTGACAGGAATTTCCACCAACAGATCCTCTCCGTCCAGCCGATAGATCATATTAACATTGAACACTGGCTTATCTGTACTCTTTTCCGCCAAATCCAGCTCTTTATCCCTCATGTAGTCCTCGTATGTATACCCTGCCTGCTCAAAGAGCTGCTCAAATTTCCGCTTGATATTGTCCTTTACGCCGTCGCGAAGTACATAGATAACCTCATCTGCCATAATCGGATAACTCGCTAACAGAACCTGCTCATCATCTCTCTTGCCCAGATTGTTGATGTCATACTTCTTATAATAATCCGTCACCATGACTGCGTCGCTCTTGCTCATATTTTGTAGCAGCACATCCATCTGTCCCGCGACAATCACAGGCGGAATGACAAACTCTTTGTCGAGATCACCGATGGAATAGTTCACCCTGATGTAATCTTTGTCCGCCTCAATCTCATAGATGCCCTTCTCCATGCTGTATGCATAATTGTTGTACAGGGTATCTACACCGTTGATCGTGCTGTATGTCAAAAGCAATGTGGACTTCAGATTGTCCTTCTCCGCCTTGAGAGCGACGGCATCCTCATCCACGTCCTGCGGATTGGAGTACCAGACTGCACCAGTCTCCTTCACAGTCACACGGAACTGTGTTGTGGCAGCATCCATGACAAATCGCAGCTTATCATTCTCCAACACATATTCCGATTCCTCTCCCGCATAGGCATTTACCTTGATCACCTCCGCGGGTTCTTCCTCCTCATCGTAGAACGTAATCACCAGGACACCTGCCATGATCAACAGAAAAATCACCAGAGGACCCGCCATATTTTTCAAAAATTTCTTCATTTCGCAGCACTCCCTTCCCCTGTCACAACCGGAACAATATTTCTCTTCCCAGAGAAATAAAATACGCAATTCCCTGACTGATCATACTGAAAAAAAGAAGCAGAATAAACACCATGACCAGCATCGCAAAGATAGTTGCAATCGCAAAGAAAATTGTCTTGCCAAGCTTGTATTCATGGATTTCCATCATGGCTGCAATCACCAGAAATGCCGCCCATACCAAAGACAAGACGCTCAGCACCGAATAGAATTCCGCCTCTTCCACCGTCACCATGTTGCTGAAGACAATCAGTGGAAACTGAATCAGCGGATAAGGCAGCATAGCGTAGCAGGTCGCCATATACACCTGCGACAATTTCCCTTTCCCGTCAAACAGAGTTGTTAGTCCCCAGTTCCCTACACACCAGAGTGCAAGCGGAAACAGGACACTTGCCAGATACAGGAAAATATTGATGTTTTCCCAGTATACGACGAGAAAGATAAAACTTGTATACTGCAGCTTGAGTATCCTGACAAGCAGTGTTAGAATCAATATCGTGTTTGCGGCAGCGATACTTCCCCGCTTCTCATGCGTCAGATCCCAAAATCCATCCAGTGGATGCGTAATGCAATAAAAGGAAAACTTTAGGGAATCCCAATACCGCACAAATTTTTCATTCTTCTTGAGTGAAGCTGTCATACTAACCTCCAATCTATCATTTCACTGTCGTTCCATGCGGTTTTCTACTCAATGAAAGATATCCGCCCTGTCAATCTCCTGCTTGATTTCCTTAAGCTTGCCAATTGCCAGCGGCACACACAGGAGCAGAAACAATGCAGTGAAAATGATTCCAATATGGTCCACCACCCATTCTTTACGGTACTGCTTAAATGCCCTCGAATAATTATCAAAGTCATATTTCAACTCAAAATATTCCATCGCGTCATAATATCGTTCCTGTCTGAGCAGGGATCTGCCGATTCCGATGTAAGCCAGATCGCAGTTGCCATTCCGATTCATCACTTCCTGCCAGGTCTCTCCCGATGCCTCATACTCGCCGGCCTGAAATTCCTCGATTGCCTGAAAGATCAGTTCACCGTACTGTGTCGGCGTAAAGACCGTAATACTGCTGTCCAACGAGTCCAGCACCAACAGATCATGCCCCATATGTTCGATTGCCGCAGGCTGCTTAAAGTATCCGTCCATATTGCCGTTACCACCAAAAGCGTAGATCATTCTGCCCTGATCGTCATATGCGAACAGTCTGCCTCTCACCTTATCCAGACCTACATAGACATCATTATCAAACACTGTGATGTCCGTAATCAAGGAAGGTCCCTTGTAACCTCCGCCCTCACCCCAGTACAGATCACCGATGACTTCCCACTCGCCATTGCGTATCAGAATATCGCTTCCCATCATGTTCAACCGCCTGATAGGCGTCGCGTCCCCAGAATCCAGATCGGCCTTCGACACATTGGTTGTACACACATAGATAAATCCATCATAGTCCATGTAGAGGTTATCGTACTCCGTTGGGACAAACGATTCCATCTGCGCCCGCTGTTCCTTTGTCGCGAATTTTTTCCAGATATAGTCCGTCCAGTCGAACGTGACTTCTGTCGCTCCCACAAAACCAGAGAATGCACCGTCCGACTCAAATTTAATCAACCCCTTATTGACATTGGTCGCCACACAGTAGACTCTTCCCGCACTGTCAATAGCGATCTTGGTGGGCAGAAAACTCAGCGACTGGTCAAACGTCTCATCTGATGGCTTTGTAAATTCCATCACATAATTCAGCTCCGTGTCCAGCTTCAATATTCGAGAGTTGTTTCGGTCGCTTATGTAGAAAAACCCCTCCTCCGAAACGGCAATATCTGTAGGACCAGAAAAAGTTGTGTTGTCCACATCTCCCTGAAAATGATCTATCACCCTGCTTACACTCAGACGGTCAACAGCTTCGCGCTCCAGCTCCACAATCCTGTTGTTTCCGGTATCACAGATATAGATGTTGTTACCGCGCACAAACATACCAGATGGGGAACTCAGCCTGCCGTCCAGTCCCATATCAACAGCCGTAAATACACCGGCCACAGAATACGCATCGGGAGAATACTGGACATCGCCCCAGAAATCATAGCTGTAGGTGTAACCGTCCTCTGCAAAGGCTGTCATCGGACTACTCGCTGCAATCAGAACACTCACCACAACTGCTCCAAATCTCTTCAAAGTATTCTTCATATCCTAATCCTTTCAAAAGTTATTTCCTATTCTTTCAAACCGGAACTTGCCATTGTCTCCAGAATCTGACTCTCCGACAAGACAAATATTAGAATCGGCACCAGCATCACGATGACTGTCACCGCTGCTGCCTGCCCTGTCCTTGCGATGCCGCCGCTCTGAATCTGCTGCAGCGCGTACACCAGCGTCTTCTTCTCCTCCGAGTAAATGAAGGTTGCCGCGCGGTTGTTCCAAAGGCTCTGGACAGAGAAGATGATCAATGTCAGCCATGCCGGTTTCACATTCGGCATCACGATACTAATAAAAACCTTCCACTCACTCGCACCGTCAATCTTTGCCGCCTCCACAAGCGACATCGGAAGTCCGTCCATAAACTGTTTCATCAGAAACAATCCGATTGGTGCGGCAAAGGACGGAATAATAATTGCCCAGTAGGTATCAATCCACCCCAACGAATTGATGACCAGATAATTGGGAATTGCAGTTACATATCCGTTGAACATCAGTGCCACAACCACAATATTGAAGAAGAGCTTCCCACCAGGAAAATCATACTTTGCCAACACAAATGCTCCCATAGAGGCTATGATCAGATGTCCCACAGTTCCCACAACCGTGATGAATACCGTGTTAAAAATATACCTGGAGAAACTAACCCACGATTTGCTCATTGTGACAAACAAATCCTGAAAATTATCCAATGTCGGATTCTGCGCCAGAATCTTAGGCGGAAACATAAACAGTTCGTCCAGGGGTTTGAGTGCGCTGCTCACTGCAAATACCAGCGGAAACACCATGATTGCCGCAACTGCCAGTAGAAACAGATAAATCAGGAAATCACCTATTCTGGAACGGTTTGGTTGCCTTTTTTTCAGAATCCCCGCTTTATTTTGTTTTGTATCGTTCTCTTTTTTTCTACTCATATCAGGTCCCTACTCTTCTCAACAGGTTCTGGATTGCCTTGTTACATAAGATCATGATCAAAAACAGCAATGTCGCAATCGCCGACGCATAACCCATCTCAAATCTGGAATAACCATAGTCAAACAGATGTGTCACAATCGTCCGCGCCGCGTAGTCTGTACTTGGATATCCGCACAGCGCCATCGTCACGTCACACACGCCAAATGCCTGTGTGATGGACATCACCGCACCAAACATCAGCATTGGTTTCATGTTTGGCAGCGTGATAAACCATAGCTCCTGCCACCGGTTCCGCACACCGTCCATATATCCCGCCTCATACTGTGATCGGTCGACACCCTGCAAACCTGCGACAAAGGACAAGAAACCAGAGCCAAGGCTCATCCAAAGAATGACCAGCATACACACCGGAAGCATGTATTTTGGATCGACCAGCCAGAGCACAGGTGCATCGATTATGCCAACATTCATGAGAAACGCATTGACATAGCCATAGGCATCTCCTCTAAAGAAAATGGAAAAAATCACAAACACATTCCCTGCTATGGATGGTGCGTAGAATACTACCACCGCAATCGTCCGCAGCCACCTTGGCAGTTCATTGATCAGCCAGGCAAACAGAAACGACGCGATATACCCAAGCGGTCCAGTGATGACCGCGATAAGAAACGTATTCTTCACACCGATCAGGAAGATGTCATCTTGCAAGATCAGGTTGATATAATTCTGCAGCCCGATAAATCTCGGCTTCTCCAGAATGTTATAGGAGGTGAAGCTGAAAAAGATCGAAGTGATCACCGGCAGTATATAAAAGAGGATAAAGATGATTGCATACGGCGCCAAAAACGCATAGCACATTTTATTTTTCTTTGCCTTTTTCACTGCAATGCGAAAGTTGTGCTTCCGCAGTATGAAATATTTTCTGATATATTCTTTCATGTCGTACTCTCCTATTCCACAGTCATTCCAAATTCATTCCGCTTCTTGGCAATCTCCTCGTTAATGGTAATGGAATAATCCTGTATGGTCTCACGGGAATTGACTTTATCGTTGATCACCTTCCGAATCGCGTTGGTGATATGACGCCCTGTATAGTATCCGCCCGGAACCTCGCGGATACCCACTGTCGACTGCCACTGCTCCATCAATACCTCGATGTCATCTGCACTCCATGCAAGCTGTCCGAAAGCGTCTATGTTTGCCGTGGCATATCTCGCCGAAGAACCCAAAAGTGCCTCAAGCTCCCGTCCAAACCTGACCTGTGTATCCGCAGACGCCCACCATTTCATAAATTCCCATGAATTCTGCCTGAGTGTTTCCTTTTCTGTCTTGATCATCATCGTCGCACTACCCGTTATAAAGTCACTGCGATCAATGTATGCTGTTCCACTTTCGCTGGTCTTCTCAGTTCCAGGTATCAGTGTGAAATCCCACAACCCCTTGATTTCCGGCGCTGACACCATCAGTGTATTGTATGTCGTGTAATTTGCGATACCAACCGGCATCTCGCCGGAACGGAAGCGACTCACAAAATCGTAGATCGTCGGAATGCCGTAATCTGTAAAATACTTAGTATAATCTGAAAATGCCCTCACTCCTGCTTCTTCGTCCACTGTAGTACGCGTTCCTGACGCATTGTAGAGATCGCCTCCATATTGGAATAGCAAACTGAAATACATTGACAAATCTGGTGCTGTGGAGGCAATCGACGTACTGGCGGCCGCGCTTCCGCTGCTTCCGGCTGCTGTCGGGATACCCACCGACATATTGTTTCCCTGTATGGTTGGAAGCATCTCAATTAAATCCTGCCATGTCTGGGGAACTTCCAGCTCCAACTCTTCAAGAACATCTTTGCGGTAAAACATGACATTGAACATCTGCGTTTCAGGAATCGCGTAGATGCCGTCCTCCAGACGATACTGCTCATAGGAGCTCTCTGTATAGGCGCTGAGCACCTCGTCCAGATCATCAAACTGTGTCAAATCTTCCACTGCATTGCGGAGCGCATAGTTTACAGGCTGATCCGCGCCAATCGACAACACTACATTTGGTCCCCTGTCTGCCACCACCGCACTGAGCAGTGCATCAGCACCCACAATCTCCACATTGACTTTGATGCCAGTCTCGGGGGTAAAGGTATCATCGATCATGGATTTTAATATGGTGCCCTGATCTCGCCCTGTGAGCACCCAGACCTTTACCACATCACCGGAATCCTTCTCGTCATACACATCACCGACCGCGTCATAATCAACCACGAAGGACGCCGCAAACGATTTCACCTCATGCCATACCTTCGCTCCAGCGCGAGCCTCATCTTTTTTTACAGATGCCTCTATACCGCTGACCACCAGATAGTCCACATCCAGTTTGGTCTCGCTCATATTTAGCACCGCCGTTCCAAGCGCTGTGATATTATCCTTAAAGGTAGTAAATTCCACTGTAATCTTTTCAGGATATTCGACAAACCGCTCCAGTTGCTGCGCAAGCGTCTGTGCCGTCGCAATCTTATCCGCCTTCTGTCCAGTGTAAGCCACCACCTCGTCCACAATCTTGTACAGACGCTTGGACTCCAGAGACATCGCCTCCATCAGTTCAGGATATACCTGGTTAAGGTTGTAGTCTCTGTACTTATCCGGTGTAGCACCCGTATAGATCAAAATTCTGCGGTATATCTGATTTAAACGATAGGTCGAGTCCTCCAACTGCTCTAGGATACTCCCCATTCCGCCGAGCGTCGCTTCGAGGCGAATGGTATGAGACCCCGCTGTTAGATAAAAACGATACGGCTCTCCGTTTTCGTCCGACAGCGTCATACAGTTCCAGTCATTGCTGTAATCAAAGGAGACTTCTTTCATCTCCTCAAAAGGAATCTCATTGTCTATGTACACACTCCTGCTGGACACACTTCCCCTAGAATAGTTCTGCCGCCCCTTGACAGTAATATGATAATATCCGTCCTCAGGTACCTCAAACTCCCATTCAATCCACTGACCGGCCGCATTCCACGCGTCGCCGCCCACATAATTCAAGAGTGTCTTTGTTACACTGTAGGGCTGTGTGGTCGGTGATGACCTGTCATATCTGGCATACAGTGACGGTTCCGAGCGAACTGTAGAAGCCTCCCCCTGTATGACCTGCAGGTAATTAAGTCCCTCCCCTGTGGCGGTGTTCCCGGTCTGTCCGGCAAGATATGTTTCGTAATCTGCCAAAGGCTCCACCGCAGTCAAAGCAAGTCTTCTGAGCACCATAGGCTCATTGACGCCCTCGATGGCAATCGTATTTTTGCCCTTCTCAAAATAAAATTGATATGGTTCTGTGATATATCCCATATCATCACGACAGTACGCTGTCTGCCAGCCAAACGTTTCCACCTGTGCCGGCCGGATCTCATTGCCCTGATTATCGATTTTCACCGCTCCACCGTCAACCCACATTCTGGAAAATGCCAGATTGCCCGCATCAGCAAACGGCAGCTCACCGTTAACCAATATGGCTCTCTCTACCATGATTCCTCTGGACTCTACAGCCATATATTCCAGACAGATATTGTAGAAACCAGCCTCCGGGACATCGACCTCCCAGACTACTTGCGACTCGCTGTCCGTGTAGAGTGCTTTGCCGGTGTCTCCATAGTCCGAAGAGAGTTCCACGCCTGTTGCGTAGGTGTATTCAGCAATATCAATTTCCACATCCTGTCTCGGATAAACCGCATCCGAATGCGCATTCAGGTATCGGGTGTAGGTTCCTTCCCGGACAGCGCCCTCTGCATCGACAGCCAGATCCTGACCTTCATATTTGTCGTGAAAGTCCTCGCTCCCAGTCAGGCTTTGCACAATGCAGAACACTGCGATTACCGTCGCCAAACCTCCCAATAGGATAACCTTTTTCACAGAGTCTTTCATATGCGTCCCCCTATCTTGTATTCTTTGATTCATTATATAATGGTCGCCGAGTGCTTTCTTATCAATGGTTGCTATTTAATGTGCACATATTGCTCACTTATATCGCCTTTTCTCTTGTGAATTATTTACTTTTATCTCTGCAAATGGTACAATAACATTAGGCAAAAGAGAGATAAATTGTTCTCCATTACCTTTTTAACCGATATAGAGAGTATACAAATTAGCAAAATCTGGCAATAATAGGGAGAGAATATAGATGTCTGAAATGGATTTTTATGAAGCCAACGCTGACTGGCTTGGCGACCGCAACATGAAAAGCGAGCACGAACTGGTTCAATTTAAAAATAATTCCACTGTCCGTATCTGGTATAACGAACAGATTCAAAACTATGCGTCTCACTGGCACACCGCACTTGAGATCATTTTGCCAATAGAAAACTACTATGATGCGGTGGTCAATCAGACTATGTATCACATCAATCCAGAGGAGTTTCTGATTATTCCACCGGGGGAGATGCATGCGCTGGCGGCACCGGAAAGCGGCACACGTTTCATATTCCTGTTTGATATCACACTGATCCTGAGACTGCGTGGATTCGCCGGCATCCAGTCCCAGTTTGTCCAGCCCCTGCATGTCACGAAAGATACCTTTCCCAGAATATACGAGGACGTTTATCATATTCTGATACAGATCAGAAATGAATATTTCGGTGAAAATGAGTACGCTGAGCTCACGATCTGCTCCCTCCTGCTCAACTTCTTTGTCAAATTTGGCTACAACCACGTATATACGCACGACTTGTTTCCAAATGTACAACAGTCCAAGCAGAAAGAATATGTACAGAAATTTAATGATCTGTTGGAATATATAAACCTGCATTTTGCAGAAGATTTGACTCTGGAAAACACTGCCTCCTATGTCGGTTTCAGCAAGTATCACTTTTCCAGACTTTTTAAGCAGTATACCGGTTACACCTTTAACGATTATCTAAGCTATCGGCGAATCAAGGCCGCAGAGGAACTGCTTGCCAATCCCGAACTCTCCATCACAGAGATTGCTATGCAGTCAGGATTTGCAAGCATTTCCACATTCAACCGCCTGTTCAAACAGCGAAAAAACTGTACGCCGGGGAAATTTCGGGCACTGAATGACAGAATCCCATTCTAATGCATTCCCTATTTTTCTTCATAGGTAAAATTGCGAAATCCAGCTTTACCGCCTATCTGTCGGGTAGCGTAGAAAAACAGACCAAAACGGCAGCCCGTGAAATGATCCATCTTGAAATACAGTTTATGTGTATTTCCGATCAATTTCCACTCGCTGTCATTATTGTTATAATACCAAAACCGAACTTTATCTATCATCTGTGTAAAATCCGCTTCCACGCGCAGCCTCACACTGTCTTGTTTTAACAGTGTGCACTCCCACTCAATTCCGTCCCCCTCAGCAGCCGGCATCGCCTGCAGAGACGCATCCTCCGCTTCCCTACTTTTCATCACAATGTAGAGATTATCGCCTCTTCTCGTCACCGCCGCCATGCCATAGCAGCCCTGAAACGCACAGATTCCCGCATAATCGCCCTCCTTGAGCGCGCAGGCGTCCACTGTCACTTCCCCCGCACATCCTGGATAACACATTCTCTGCGTCAGAACATTTCTTGCCTGTGTCAAATTGCTGCACAGCTTGCCGGACTCGATCCACAGCGTTCCGTTTTTCCTGTCCACGCTGACAAGGGACAGATCGGGCTCATGGTTGAACTGCCACACACTCTTCAAGCCAAAGCAGCCGTACTGCCTCTTTTCCTCCTCAGGGGATAAGTCTTCCTTAACTCGAAAGTTATCACTCTGTGTCAATGGCACATATGAATATCCCACTTTTTCTGATGGAATTGCCATTCTAGACGGAATCCTGCCACACTCCCCAAACACTGGGAAGTCCCCATCCCACACCACTGGAACCAGAACTGGGATTCTCCCCACTGCACCATGATCCTGAAACAGCATTGCATACCATGTTCCATCTGGTGTATCCACAATACCTCCCTGCGCCACTCCCTGTCCACAGTACCCTCTATCATCAACCAGCACATCACCGCCTGTGAACACTCCATCAACGGAATCCGCTATAAAACACGCCTGCACACGCATCCATCTGTCCCGCAGAGAATGAATCATAAACAGATAATATTTGCCGTTTATTTTATAAAAATGTGTTCCTTCATATCCCAATCCAGGATTTCCCGCGTCGCTGACGGCCAGACGATGGAGACCCCCTTTCAAAGGACCACTAAGATCCGGCTTTAACTGCGTAATATAAATATCCCTGTTGCCGTATGCTATGTATACCTTATCCTCATCAAACAACAGGGAACAGTCATGGTAAAACCCTTCCACATTTCGTTTTTCCCATGCTCCCTCTATCTTATCCGCGGTGTAGAGATATGTTTTTCCTGTGTCATTTGCCACAAAACAGATATAATAAATTCCCCTGTGAAAACGCAATGACGCAGCCCACATTCCTTTTCCGTATATATTCTGTTCTCCTGTCAGTGTCTGCGCGGATGTGCTGTCCAATCTCTCATATACAAATGCGGCGTGCTCCCAATGCACCAGATCATAAGAGCGCAGAATCTCACACCCCGGCATAAAATGCATGGTTGTCGTAACCATATAATAAACTGCTCCTACCCGGATCACATCGGGATCGGGATAGTCAAGCCTTGTCACCGGATTAACTGTTTTCTCTGTTAGTATTCTTTCCATCAATATCTCTACCTCCAATTCATCAACACTCCTGTCCGCACCGGAGTCTGCCCTCCACCTGCCGAAGTTGTTTAGGCAGATCCCGCTGTTCCAACACATCCAACATCGGTTCCCCATCAATATCAAAATGTACTCGCCGTGCAAACGAGGAACGTGGTGCTTCCACACCAGCCCTGGCATGATAAAAATTCCACACGATTCCATTCTCATCTGTCAGATAAGCATTGTGCCCTGTGCCGTACTGCCCCTCTTCGCTTCGGGAAGACAGTAGCGGATAATTGTTTTTTCTCCAGTTCCCAGGGTTTAGAATGTCGCTTCCCATCTTAGGCTTTAACATACCAACTGTGTATGTAGCATCAATGGCAGCCCCCGAATACGTTACCATGAGCTGTCCGTTCCGCTCCAGCGCATAAGGACCTTCCACCACAAAGGTGTGATTGTTCTCCCATCCGTATTCTGGTTTTGCAATACACACAGGGTCGCTGGTCAGTTTCCAAGGTTCCCGCGCGTCGATCCGCGCCAGATATAGCCATGCTCCCTGGTCGACAGGCAGAAACTGCCGCTGCGACCACATGGCATAGATATCATTTTGATAGCAAAATACCGTCATGTCCAATGATATCACTTTTCCTGCCTCGCAGAGCGGCGTCCCGTCCTTTTTTACCACCAAATGCGGCGCCGACCAGTCTGCCCTGCACATAGGATTTCCTCCATCTTTTAACTGCATTACACGGGACGCCTCACAGTAAAACTCACCGGAAGTCGCTGCGTGGAATATGTAAAGCGTTCCGCCGATTTCATGAAATTCCGGCGCCCACAAGAGTCCTCCGATTCCTGGGTAAGTCTCTGAATCCAGGAGCAGCACCTCCTTTGCGCTCATGATTCCCTCCAGCGTGTCCGAACAGCGGATATACAGCGTGTGGTTGCCGTCTGCATCGTTTGTCGCTATATAGTAATATTTTCCCTGCCAGTACATACAACATGGGTCGGCGCGATTTTCCGCAAACGGAGCCGCAAAATGCTCTTGGTGCACCTGTCCCCGAAACAGTCTGCATCCGTTATCTTCTATCTCTTTGGAGCTGTCCAGATTCCAGTCGACTTTTCGCTTTACTATTGTGCCATCACTGTAGAAGGCAGTTGCACTTGCATTTGTTAACTCCTCCTCATCGCCAAATGCTCCCTGATGGGAAAGCACTACTTTTTCGCAGATAGGCGTCATCAGCTTTTTGAAAAGATACGCTCCCTTCGCATCTGGTAGTTCTATTGTGTTTCCCGGACAAATTCCTTCTATTTGCTTGATTTGTGCCAATTCTGATGCCGAGAATACTGCCCTACCAATCTGTGGTTCGTCTGCTTTCTCCACCAGATCTGGAAGAATCCTATCGGTGTCAAAAGGATTGCCCTGCCCTTGCAGCCAGACACCGCCCTCCTCTCTCCAGCAAACTAGATACGTTTTCTTGTCCGCATCATAGGCACACCGGACTTCACTGATATATCCCCTCTCCTGAAGCTTCCAAAGCCCGATTTCCTCATAATGCACCAAATCATTGCTCCTGAAAATCAAGATACTCCCTTCACTGTCCGAATCCTTTTCCCCCTCCGCGCCTGTTCGCACAGCCGCGATGCCATACGCATTGTCCTCTGTCTGGAATATCCAGGGATTTTTCAGACTTTTCGCGCAGAGCACGCCGCTTTGTCCATCCTGTGTTGCTTTTGCATACAAAATCCCCTCATTGTGGTGAAAAGGTATATATTCGCCCATTTCTGACCTCCATGCTAGATGCATGCTGTACGCCAGGCGATTTGCGTAGAGGATATCCTCTTTTGGCTGTCTTGTATAACATAATAGTTTCATAAACATAACATCCTTTCAAAATTTTCCTGCCTTGAAAACTGCACCAGCCTGCCATTTTCATACATTGTAAATGTATTCATCTGCTATCATCTCACTTTCCTTTTCTGAAAAACACCACTCCTGCTGCCGTACAGGCAACCACAGCAGCCACAAGAATGACCATCACCGCGTTTCCTTTCTCATTCTGCTCCTTTTCTCCGATCTTTGAATCACCCACGATATGTTCTAAATTGGACGCTGTATTTTTCTGCATATTCTGCTGTGATTCCGCAGTCTTAACCGCTTCTGTCAGCGCTTCTTTTTCACTACCGCCTTTTTCGTAAATGACAGAAATATCATCGACATAAAAATCCGCAGCTTTGTCCGTCTCAATAAAAATAAACGCTGCCCTAATATCCTCTGGTATCGTGCATGTTGCAGATAGTTCCGTCCACTCCCCAGCAGAATCGGTCTCCACAAGCACTGTATCGCCTCCTGCATCCAGTCCCAAGCGTATCTTTTTGTCCTCCGTCATGACATGCGCAGTGACGGTGATCGTTTTTCCGACATAGCGCGACACATCCAACTTCATGCTCGCATCCTGCTCTGTGCGTGACACTCTGAGGGAAAAACCTATCGCCACTCCCTCGGTATGATTCACCTTTGCCACGGGCATGAGCGCCGCCTGATGACCAGTTCCGCGGCTAACGATGCCGACATCCTTTGGATCGACGGTCTTCATCTTCCCAGACTCCTCATAAGGCTCAAACGTTATCAATAGATCCCTGACCTCTGGCATTGCATCAGCGACAGTCATATCAAATTCCTCGCCCTTTACCGCCAGAACGACCGCGTCAAAGGCAGGCTTCCTTTCCAGATTCCCATAGAATAGCAGTGGGTTGACATCAGCGCGCCACGAGGTGTCATCCGTCAGTCCCCAGACTGTCACAGATGTGAGATTCACGCCACTCTCCACCTCCTGAATCAGCCGTGAAAAAAAGTCGTAATAAAATTTAGCCTGATAATACCACGCCGTATCGTCTGTCCTGCTGCATCCCACATCAAGCTCTGTGATATGCACTTCACCTACAGCCGCAGCATATTTTTCCAGCGCCCGCATATACTGGTCAATATTCTGTGTGTCATCCAAATGTCCCTGCATACCGATACCGTCCAGAAGACCATCACCATAAATCGTACCGTCCCCGTCCACCGCAATAACATCGCTGTCCACCTTCGCATGGTTCTCATTCCACTTATCTTGTGTCAAAAATTTCACAATCTTATTGCTTCTGTCCTCAAACCATTCATTGTAATCATTATAGAAAAGTTTTGGCATGATTTTCGACAAATCATCCTTCTCTGCGTCCAGACCATAATCTGCAGCATACTGCCTTGCATAGAGTGTCTCTGCCTCCCGCGCATACAAAAAAGCGTAATAAAGATAATCCGGTCCGATGATGCGATACCAGTAGCTTTGCCGCAGTCCGTCCTCATTGCGCTCGTCCGCCGCCTCGTTCACCACGTCCCACGCGTAAATATTTTCCGCATATCCGTTTCTGTATGTATATTCCATCATACCGTAAATGTAGGCTTTCATACGTGCAAGCAGCGTCTCTCTGTCCACCAGGCACTCCTCGTCCAACTTTGCGGAATCAGACCATGTTAGTCCTCCGTCTGCATACGCCTGAAAATCCTTCGCAAAGATTGCCGGATTAACTTGACTGTGCCAGAGCAGCGTGTGCCCCCGCATTCCCATGTCATGTTGTACCGCCCAGTCCAGCATCTCTTTTGCAGCCGGATTAAACGAGACAAGCGACTCGGATTCCGAATTAAAATTATATGCCGGCTTCATCTCATTGCCACAGGTAATGCTGTTAAAGACAGTGCTAATCAGTTTCTCTTTCGCGGGATTTCCAATCTCCTTATTCAAATCATTCCAATGGCTGATGGCTTCACACGCCGCCCCAAACCGAAAATAATCCTGATACAGCTCATCAAGCCGCTCATACGCGTCTGTATCTACATATTCGCTCTCCGGTGCCGCCCAAACCATACTTCCTCCTGAAACAATACTTTGTGCCAGTGTCAAAGCGGTTAGCATCGCTCCCAATCTCTGCCAAACCACATTTTTCTTATGAAACATCATACTCCCTCCTCCAATAGCTGTGCAGGAAATGTCCCTGTTTCGTGCACTCTGCACCACCGATGTACTGCTTCTGTGGCCTCTTCCCTACATCAGCGCATAGATCAAAACACCTGATGCCAGCGGTTATTTTCCCATGCATCAGGTGCATCAAGTCCTAATAGCAAACTATATCAGGGATATCTAAAAATAGTTCACTGCCTTCCCAGTCAACTCCAGACTCCGCTCATCCGGCTGGAAACCGCCTATATGGTCACTTATTCTTATCTTTAGCTGTTATTTCCTTTTCCAGTTATTCAACACATTTCTTCCATATTTTTGTCAACACTTTTATTGCCTTTCTTTTCTCATCCAGTCATTATACTACCGTTTACTTTCTTTAAAAAGAAAGACTCTATTTTTCTAGTTCAACTCAAATAATCTTGCTCCATGTGATGGCACTATATCTGTGAGCACATTTTCTCGCACAACAGTTTCCTTCCGTGTCCAAAGTTCATTTGCACATCTAACTTTCCTTTCCACATCTGCAAACTGCTCTACTTCTCCCAAATCACATTTGATTTCCAGCTCAGTTTCCTTGAAGTTAAAGAACGCAATATACTTTTCTCCTGTTGTATGATTCAGGCAGCTCCAGATTGCATAATCCTCATTTTTCCCAAACTGTTTTCCAACATAACCATTGGAAACTAATTTCAGAATATCCTTTCTAGTCAGCAGATCCAATGTCCACCCGTCCATCTTTGTCAACTCTGCTCCGATCATGAGCGGTGAACCAAAGATGCACCACAGTGTCATCATTGTAATCTGTTCATCTTTTGTAAAATTAGAATCCCTCTCTGATCCACCAAAACCTTTCCCAATTTTTCCAAGCGGCAGCATATCGCAGTCAGGATAAGCCCCCTCCGCTACATGATTCTGCCACAACTCGCACCGTTCAAACATATTTCTCAACAAATCCCAGTTGTCCCAAAAGTCATCAGTAATACGCCACATATTGGCATACTTTTCATAATGCCATGCTTTCTCAATCAGAGCTGGTCCTGGGGAGAGTGACAACACAATATTTCTGCCGGATTTCTGGATTGCACGCTGCAGCATTTCCACCTCATGTGCTGCAGAATAGGGATTCCACGGATATACATTGGTGTTGCATATGTCATCGCATTTGATAAAATCAACACCCCACGCTGCATACAGACCGATAATCGAATCATAGTACTCCTGCGCGCCTTTCGTATTCTTGCGGACTCCGTACATATCTGGATTCCACCCACAGATTGAAGACGGATCTGCAATTTCATTTGCTGTGACACTGATTCCAAAAACTGGCATATGCTGATGCGCTGCAATTCTTGGGATTCCGCGCATGATATGAATACCGAATTTTAAGCCGAGATTATGCACGTACGTTGCCAATGGGCCAAAACCTTTTCCTCCTGTTGCGGAAGGAAATCTGTTCACATCTGGCAGCAGCCTCCCGTACTCGTCAATTTCCTCGTCCCCGAATGGAATATACTGATACTCATCTCTCATAGTACCGGCGTCTTTCGCATACCATTCGATATCCACCACAATGTACTCCCAACCAGCCTCTTTCATATGTGCAGCCATAAAATCCGCATTGGCTTTCACCTGCTCCTCATTAACAGTCGTGTCATAATAGTCATAACTATTCCACCCCATAGGCGCCTTTTTCATTCGATACTTTGACATCTTTTCTTCTTTCCTTCCTTTGATTATTAAACAATGATACAGCGGTCAAACTTAAAGAAACCTAGATTGGCATACTGATTTCTTTTCAAAACCTGTTTTGCAAAATCAATTTCCGATAAAACATTGCAAGACACTGCTTCCCTTTTTGACAAAAACAATAAACTCTTCCAATCGGGCAGTACAGTCAATCCACTTCTTGCCATTTACTGCATCAGGTATACTATTCATATGACAGCTTTTCACTGGAATCCATTTTCCTTCTGGAAGATAAACCTGCCTCTGCGTAGCTCCTTCCTCATAAATAGGTGCAACCAGAATGTCCGTTCCATACATATACTGATCTTCCAAAGTATAGCATATTTCATCCTGATAAAAATCCCAAAACATGGGGCGCATAATCGGAGCACCTGTTGCACTCGCCTCATCCATATATTGACAAGTGTAATCCTTCAGACGTTCCCTCAGCTCAATTAGCTCCTTCAATATTGGATAATTGCGCTCACCAAAACACCATATTTCATTATCTCCACCGCTTGGCTCCTTCACGCCCGGATGCCGCATCTTGTGGTAAGACGGACGCAACCTAGAACCATGCAGACGCATTACAGGACAAAAAACACCGAACTGGAACCATCTTACAATTAACTCCCGGAAATATTCGCTTTCGATATCGCCCCCAATAAAACCTCCAATGTCTGAATTCCACCAAGATATTCCACACATTCCCATCGACAATCCGCTTTTGATACTCATTTTCAGGTTCAGGAAACTGGACAGAATATCACCGTTCCACACAATAGCTCCCATTCTCTGACTGCCCGGATATGCTGCCCTCGTCAAGGAAACGATCTCCTCCTCCCCCTCTTCCTTAAGCCCATCGTAAAACATCTTCGCATAATAATAGGGATAAAGCTGTGCCACCTGTGCACCGTTCCCCAGATAATACTTTAAATGCGCCGGCTGCTGGGGATGCACTTCCGGCTCCGCTTCATCTAGCCAGAATGTCTTGATGCCATACTGATAATAATTTTCTTTTACTTTATTCCAGACGAATTTCTGCGTCTTGGGATTCATCACATCAATGAATGTTTGTTGACCACAGAAGTCAAACGTGCCATACTGTCCATTTTCCGTGCGCACCAACATATTTCCCTCGTTCATTGTCTGATAATTCTCACTTGCCGGATTAATCGTCGGCCAGATAGACACAACCAGATGAATTCCCATTTCCTCCAACTCGTTACACATAGCCTTCGGATCCGGCCAATACTTCGGATCAAACTTCCACTCCCCCTGTTCTGTCCAATGAAAATAATCAATGACAATCACATCAATAGGAATTCCACGCTTCTTATATTCCCTCGCTGTCTCCAATAAATCCTCCTGACTCTCATAGCGCAGTTTGCACTGCCAGAATCCGGCTGCCCATCTGGGGAAATGCGGAGCATATCCGGTTAAGTCACAATACAGTTTCATGGTGTCAGCCGGAGTCTCCCCCGCATAGACAAAATAATCTGCCTGATAGGCACTGTCCGCAACAAACATCGTATGATTCCTTGTTGTCTCACATCTTCCAGGCGCTGGATTGTTCCAGAAAAGTCCGTAACCAAGCGAAGAGTACAGCACTGGCAACGCAGACTTCGTATTATAATGAATCATCTGGCAGGTGCTTCCCTTTCTGTCAAACAGATCCTCCTGCTCCTGTCCCATTCCATAAAAATGCTCCCCCTCATTGGCTTCAAAAATTACTTGTATTTGATAATGATCCCCCTCTACATGTCTGTTCCGATTTGTATAGTCTCCTTCAAACTTTGTACGTAAAACCTGTTTTTCTCCTCTGTAGTATGTGATAATACCACCGTACCATGGAGCACCAACCTCCACAACTGCACTAATCAGACCATTTGAGATTGTCATCTTCTCCTCATTACCTTCAATAATGCAGTGATCTGATGTCACCGGAGGCAGTACTGTCCATTTCTCTTCTGAAATTCTCCCATTTTTGGTACTCCTACACCGAAGACAGTTCTCGCCGTAAGGTTCAATCACCGTCAGTTCATCTTTGCGCTCAAAGATCAGTTTCTTTCCTTCTACGCTTACTTTACCCATTCCAATACCTCCAATTCAAGCAGAAAAAAGTTTCTTATCTGTGTCACTTTTTTCAAACTGAGCAATGTCTCAAATATAGACGTCTTTATTATATTGTGTTCCGATTCCATCCACAATGACATATACTCATATCTTTTTGATATATCCTACTATATTCCCTGATTGTAATAACGGTTTTTCCCCACGGATATTTTCCTGAATTCAACTGCCTTTCTGGGACCCTGATAGATACACGCCATGCAATGTGTACACTCACTCCCCCACTGGGGTTTCCGGTTGACAATATCAATATTATTTATCATTTCATGCACTCCACCAAATACTTCTTAATTTTACTTTCCAAAACCCTTGGTGCAATTTCCTGAATTTCCTGTTCTGATATGGTAAGCATAAAATGCCCTTGAACCCAGCCCTTATGATTGGCTGTTCTATGTCCATATTCCACGTAGCTGGCATATTCCGCACTATTGATAATATCTATTTTATAGATGCCGCCTTCTTTCCTGATTTCCCCAATAGTCCAGCCTCTGCGGAGTGTCCCGCCTTTCTTACCCTTTTCTTTCTGTCCTTTGTGTTGTTGTTTATTTGATTCACAAGTATAAGAATTTCCTGAATAGTCCCCTACTGGGGTACGTTTTACGACTTTGGCAAGCAACCGCGCGGTAAGTTCTTTTGCACATGACTCCACAAAAGCCTCCGCATTTCCAGCTTGAATTTTATTCAATTGATTTTGAAGTCTTGTCAGGTCAGAAGCAGTAAACTTCCCCATTCTTCCCATCAGGTCCACCCCCTTAACAGTTTCAACAGGATTTCTTGATGCGTAAAATATATCGCTGGTTTTCCACTCGCAGAATATTCCTCTGTTATCCCATTTTGTGTGACAATGATTTTTGAACCACTGTTCACTCTAATTTCTGGTGCAATAAACAATTTGATGTTTTGTGAAATAAACGCTGCTGTCTCGGTTTGTACAGCAGCGTCTATCTTTTCAAAGGAAAGCTTACAAGGTTTGTTTTCTAATACAATAACTTCCTTCTCATGTGACAGCTTTGTTTTTTCCTCTATTACATCCTGATATTCAATGATAGTGCATCGCCTTTCATATGTCTGCTCTAGTGCTGCCCTAGCCATTTCTCGCGCTTGTTTGATTGCATCACTTATCACCTTTACCACCTCAGTTTTCTGTAATTGGAAAATTCATCTCGCCCATGTGTCAACAAATAGGTAATCAAATTGTTAAGCCTCTGTTCTGGTGTCATACTTGCCTCTCCGGTTGCAAACACTGTATTGGTGTCACCTGCCTGTATCTGCTTTACTGCAAAATCCAAATTCAATCCCGCGATATCATCTGGCAAAAAAGTTTTCTTTGCCATCAGAAATTCTCCTGCTGCCATATTGACTGCAACATTTATCAAACCCTCTGGCACAGAAAGAACGTTGCAGTCATTTTTTATGGTATTCTCAACCTTTTGCACAGAGAAGGTTATCAAGGCTTCATCACCAGCATTTAAAACACAGCCAAACGATTCAAGTCGTTCTTTCACCATGTCTAGCATAGTGCCACCTTCCTTTTATTATCCTCTCGATATAATACGAGCGATTGGTACTGCCTTATGTTCAATTGCTTTTTTATCATCATTTACCAGTGACCAATTTTCTCCCTTTTCCAGTTCTGCATTGGTTGGGCTGTTTGTCACCTGTGAAGCTCTTAGATAGGAAATACCTGCAACACTTACTGCGTGACGCTTTCTCGATATAAGTGTATCCTGACCACCTCTTGTTTTTGCCTCACGAACCATTTCATAAGGCACTTTAGCTCCAACATCTTCAAATCCAATAGCACCCTCGCCCAAGATGTAAGTAGTATACACTGTATACGCCCTATGTCCTGTCACATCATCTGTGCCCTCTACAGCCGGAATAACTTCTGCTGGCATGGAATCGTCAATAAGAACCAGTCTACCATTCCATGTCGCCATTCCAAGATCACGTTCAATCCCTTCTGCATCTGTATATTTTAGATAAGCAATTAATTTTAAATTTTCCAGATTCGTTGAAACTACACTGTGACAGATTACTAAGGAAAACCGATGCTTGTTGTCCCCACATGCTTTCTGAATCGCACTGTTTAGTGTTGTAGCACTCATACACATAGCTTCTGTAGTGTCCCCGCCTTCAGGCGCACTAATATCGAACGTATGCTGTTCTACAAACTCTGTATTTGCTGTCTTAACTGCCCCTTTTCCTGTAGATGCCATGCTGAAAATACCTTTTAGGATTGCAAGGAATGTATTTTGGTCATCACCATTCCAATAAGTATTGATCTGGTTCCTGACATTTGCCATAAAATCTACGCCACCTGTCACATCATAGCTAAAATCCGCTTCCGTCCAGCCGTTCATTCTGCCATAGGTAAACACACCTTGTTCAAAAGTGGTGGTAGTTTCTGACTGCAAATCATTTACACCATCATAATTCTGCGAACTGCCACCAATAAGTCCAAAATATGGAATTGTCGCATAGACTGTTCCTGTCTGGGCGTTATTCTTAAAGGTTTCCCGCAGCCTTGCATCACCGACAATCGCTCTGGACTCTCTCAGCTTATTTAATTTTACATTTGGAACTGCGGACATATATTTTCCAAATGCTCTTTCATTAAAACTCTTTGAATCAAATTTTGCCATTTGTTAATCCTTCCTTTCTGAATAAAACTTTATCATTGGGCATCAGGGTTATTTTCAATGTAAGCTGTCAGCTCCTCATAGGTCATTTTGGACATATCAACCTTGGCATCTGGTTTTATATCGCCAGATGCCCCTGGCTGAAATCCTCTAAAATTATTTGTTCTCTGTTTCTCTGTAAACAAGTAGGCGTCTGATTTCTGCACTGCTGCCAACTGTTCCTCCCAGCCGGACATTTTGCCATCTTCGCCCAACTTTACTTTAGAAACATCAATCAAAGCTTTCACCGCTTTCCCATTCTTTGCCCCAGCAGCAGTCAAAGCTGTATCAATGGCGTTGTCAAGGCGAAGCTGCGCCAATTCTGCCTTGTGCGCCTTTTCCTGCTCAGCATTCTGTTGTTTCATGGTCTCAATCTGCTTTTTCAGTTCTTCGTTGTCCCCACTTGCAGCTTTTAGCATGTCGAGCTGTTTGTCACGGTCGGAAACAGACTGTTTCAAGGTTTTATTTTCCCCCACAACCTCATCATGCTTTGACTTTTCCACATAGCTCTTTAATTCTTCCTGCGAAGCTTTTTCCGCTTTGGCGGCTAATTCCTCGCTGATACCAAGGGCAACAAATTCTTCTTTCTTCATTTTTTCTCCTTTCTTCCGTTCTTTTACGCCTGCCAGAAAAAGGCATAAAAAAAGCACCTCCGAAAGATAACTTTCTAAAGTGTTTTTTTCAGTAACTTTTGTATCAGCTCCAAATCTGGGATTTCAAAAACAAGCTCATTTTCCAGCGGATCGGAATCCTCAAACCTTAACCCTGCAAATGCAAACCTTTCATCACTGACAACTGCCTGTGCCTCAAAAACCTTTCCGCTGTCCACAACATCAAACCCGAAGCCATTCCGGAAATCCACGTCCCCGCAGACGACAAAGGAAGCGAAGATTCTTTTTGTGCCTTTCTGCAGTGTACCCAGCCTTACAATCCGTGTCTGCCTTTCCTCTATCTCCACCCGTCCGCTGAACCTGGCAATACAGTACCTGCGTCCGCCAGATATCATATACAGCTCACCGTTGTCTGCAGGGATAACCTTTATTGTTTCGCCTGTCCTTCCCATATGAGATACCTCCTTTTCTAATACTGAACAATTACCCCATCTTCATCTGGTTCGAGATTCAACTTAGCATAAAATTCCTCGAACTCTGGTCCATTCAGGAGCATCATCTTTAATATGCCACTGTTTATCTTCGCCGATACAATCATACCCCTCCGTCATAAATCTAGGCATTTCCATTTCGCCCGAAATTACGGTTTTATCCATGTTATTTCACCCTTTTCAGTAAAGTATCAAGTTTTTTCCGAAAAAAGCGTATTTAGTAATGTTATCATAATCGCTTTCTTATATACTAAATGACAGTATTTTCAACACCAAAAAGTGTTTGTTACAATTCCGCTTTGTTCCTGATCCTTTGGGTACAATTCCAAAATATCATAAAATTTTGGTATTTCATGTATGGGCTTACCTTCTTTCAATGTGGTCAGTGCTTCAATCTTTTCATCAAGAAGTTTATCACTGTCCAAATCAAAAAACTGTCGCAGCATAGGTGGAAAATCCATAACATCCATCCATAAATCAAAAATCCTTGCCTTTTTTATTGCTATTTCACGTTCTACCTGACTCATTCCCCATACACTCGCCATACTCTTAATAAATTCCTCTTGATTCATTCTACCTGACTCATTCCTCATACACTCACCATACTCTTAATAAATTCTTCTCGATTCATTATTCACTGTCAAATCATATTCCAATGTTTGTGAACAATAAATTCAATCATACCAATCATCACATTCATCAACTCCTAACAATTCATCAACCGTCCTACCCACATGAAGACATTCTTCTAAAATCTCACACCATTCATCTTCTGACCAGCTAGATGGTTCTGTACCTACATGTTCCCCGAACTTCTTTTCATATTTGTCAAGCATCTTGTCAAATCTTGATAATTCTTTTTCTTCTTCATTAGGTATTATCCTTAAAAACTTTGGAATCTGATCTTCTGTCATTTCATCTACCATCTTCAAAAATTCTCTATAAGCATTTGGAAATATTGCCTGTAGCAGAAGCACTAAAGAAACTCTCTTCTCTACGTTTTCTCTATACTCTCACCTTTACTCTCTAAACAATTCCCTATACTCCCACCTTCACTCCTTGGAATTTTATAAAGTTCTTCTTGTGGATTTGGTGACTTTGGTGTGATTCTTGATAAGTGTTCTATAATATCCTTATCTGGTTTCATGCCTTTAAACAATTCCCTGTTTCTATCAAATTCTTCATATGACTTCATTTGAAGCAGTTTTTCTTTTTGAGTCATTTCAGTGCCTCCTCTATCATCTGATAAAATTGTGGAAATTTTTCCTTCATCTGTCTTGGATTTTGAATGTATTCTCTGAATGGTTCTGACATAAACTCTTGTAATATCTCAGATTTGATATTCCAATTTTCATCATAAATTTCTGACCAATCCGACACATATAACCTTCCCTGATACTCTGAAACAAACCGAGAATCTTTTAATAGAAAAATTTCTACTGGATTTTTATTTGTATCATAAAAAATGTCTTGTACAATATTGTCTAAGGGGACATTTACTAAAAAATTCTTTTTAAGCCGCTCTACCTTAGTACTATCCAAAAGTTTATTTTCCACCATATGACCTATTTCGTGAATAACATCTGTTTCGCCAGCCCCTTTTGCTATATACATTATATCATGAATATAATCATATTGACTAGCCCCTTCTTTACCAATATCAATAATTGTTCCATTATTTAATGCATTCTGTACTCTAACTGGCATAGAAGCTATTACCTCGTCAACTATAGCTTTCTCTTTTGTAATGTCCTGCCCAAGTGTATGACTCCTTACTAAATAATCAACTTTCTCTGTCCCATGAATAATCTCATTCTTTTCAAAGGTATTAAAACTTGATTTATCCCCACCATCAACAAAGCTTTTCTTCCACTCCTTATAGATCATATCCGCCGATACATAATAGGTCTTTCCGTCCTCTCCTCTTGCGGCACGCTTCCCAACCTGCCCGAAATCTTCCTCAAAATATGGTACTGTGGTAGATCTACAATAAACATGAAACGGCGGTGCGGTCACTCCTGGTTCAAAGTCCTTCATAGGAAATACTTGCCCATCAAGATTCTGGCATATATCAGAAGTGTGCGAATCCAGCGTTGCCACAATCTCATATTGTTCTACACCCAAATCCTGAAAACAATCCTTCTGTGCCGCAGAACTAAAATAGGCCTCCTCTGTCATAATGAGTCGGCCTGCATTCACTTTCGATGTATTCATTTTTTTTGAGATATTGTCAATTGCTTTTTGTGGGTCCCGCCCCAGCATAATGTCTTGTGTTATTTCTCTGTGAACTTCTGAAATTAGTTTCTCTTTATTACTCCAGATTCGATTTGAAAAATTTTTGCCATCTACCGCCCAAGGCTTACGGATTACTTTTTCTATCTTTTTCTGATCTAAGCCTGCAATGTCCCAACCTATCCCAAAGCCTTTCTGTAGCTCGTATGCAGTATGATAATAGCCATCTAAATAAATTCGCTTCATTGCTGTATCAATACTGTCAAGCTGGTTTCCAAACATTAGCTCAAGACTTTGTTGCGTCTGCAATTTTAATGCTTCCAAACGAGATATATGAAACCTTGCAGAAGCATTCTCCAGCTCTTTTATCCACTGACCATTAAAAGCATTTGCCTGCCCTTGCTTGATATAGTCTTTTACATTCCACTTTAACTCTGCAAGCTCCTTGTCTCTGAGCATCCTGCGCGCTTCTGCCATTGACAGATTATTATTTGTGGCAAAACGTTGATACCATGTATTGATTTTCCCTTCAATCTCTTTCTGTGCTTGTCTGTATTGATTTTCTATTTCAAGGTATGTATCAGCCCCTTTTCGATTCTGCGCCGCCTCAAGCTGCTTAAACCGCTCTTTCCAATAATTGCTGTTTGGCATGAATGCATTTCCCCCTACTCTTCCTCTTCCATAGTATCTTTTCTTGGAAACGGTTCATACTGCTGCCTTTCTATCTCTTCTACTGCTTTCTGTTTTTCTTTCTCAATTTTTTGCATCTCATCTTCGACATCCTTAACCCAAGGGTGCTGGGCGACAAGTGTCTGGTTAGAAAGAATGCCTTCAGAATTTCTGATATTCGATATAATAGCCCCCTCGTCCATCAGCATATCTCTGTTAAAAATAATATTTATATTCTCTCCTGCAAAATCTCCCTGTCCCGTGTTAAAAAGATGGGCGTTGACAAACCAGAGGATTTTGCTCATGTGAGATAAAGAAGTAAAAGAAGTGTAAAAAATTTTGCCGTTCCCTGTCCGGCTGACTGCCGGACGGG
>ERZ808041.365-NODE-365-length-37745-cov-9.338961_pt1 | contig 37745 bp, 37 predicted proteins | sample MGYA00380192_ERZ808041 | MGnify/ENA primary metagenome ERZ808041 (study PRJEB31490, sample SAMN06133412) | mouse gut metagenome | isolation source: Z1_1 | host: mice | place: China: Chengdu | collected 2015-05 ...
AATTAGTAAAACCTATTAAGACTCCTTAATTCTAGGTCTCTTGAGCAATCAAATTGTTAAAAAGTTGTAAAGTGGTGACATTTTAATTAAATGTATTATTTTTGATTTCATCAAATTCTTTATATATATCATAGTCTATTTCTATGTTCAACATAGAATGATCTGTAAATCCATCTTTTTCATCAATCATAAAATTCACTTTCCTGTTAATTGTTTCATATCCATTCAACTCTTTAATTTCTTCTGATTTAAAAATATGATCTAATTTTCTCTCATACTTTGTCAAAACATATGTATAATCTGTATCTTTACCACATTCTATTAATTTATATTCGTTACGTACCTTATAAATAATATTATTTTCAGAAACAGCAGATATTATTTTGGTATCTTGTTCTTTTGTATAAGCATTGAAATCTCCCAAAATAATAAATTTTGATACTTCCTTTTCTTTTAATTTATTTATAACATCTTCTACTCTTTTAGATATATTGTCTTTACTTATATGAAAATTACAAACAGCTATTATTCCATCTTTAGTCTCTACATCTATTGCCATAAATCTATTATTCCAGTTATAGTCAACTCTTGCCTTTACTTTTTTTTCAATATTTTTCTTTACAATAAATGCAGTTGTAAAATGTATATTTCCTCCAAGCGAGTTCGGTGTAATCAAAACATAATTTTCGTTATCTATCATTTTTTTTATTTTTGAAAAATGTTCTTGAATATAAACCAGCTCCTGAATGGCTATTATATCATATTCTTTTTTATTTAAAATTTTCCCTAACTGAGTTATAACAGCATCTGTCATCTGTTCTTTTATATATTCTGGATCTATTATTTTTTTAGATATTCTAGGCCATTTTCCATTAAGATTCCACATTTCACCATTTAAATTCAAGGTTCCTATCTTAAGCATATTTATTTCTCCTATCTATTATATATATTGAGCAGTCATTTATCCGCCTTGTATATTTCGTTGAAAACATTAGACTTATAACTGTATTAGACAAACTTTTTCGTCCAAACATGAGGACAATTTTGTTCATCCTAAATATCATCTCAGACTATGATTCACTTCATCACACAACATTTCAGCAAATACCTCTTTTAAAATATTAGCAGGAACTGTTTGATTGATATAAAGTTGCAGCATTCCTTTAGGAGTAATTTTATAGCCGTTTAGTTCTTCCTTATGTGAACTTATTGCATGTGCCTCAATATTAATATGATCCTTAAACGGAATCAGTCTCACGAAATTTTCTCCAATGTAATAGCTTGGGAGCTTCGCCCATAACTTTTCTTCAACTTCCTGCGATACACTATCATAAATTATATTTCTCAATTGATGATATAGTTCTTTAACTTCATCTGGAAATTTATCTATATATTCTTTTACACTTCCATTCATGTATACTTCTCCTAATTATTGTCCTTCCAATATAATTTTCTTAATTACATCTTTACCATCAACAACGGCTATGTTGTTTAGAGTATTACCCTGCTCCGCGATCAATCTTACAATATCATTTACTTCATTCGCATATAAACCATTACCAACTTTTGCACCCTTAAAACCCAATGCTATATAAGAAATGACACATACATTAACACCTGTAAGCTTGATTTGCTTCACTGCCTCTAATACACCTAATACTGTTATCAGATTCGCACTTGGCATGTTCTGAAGTACATCCGTAATAACTTTTCTATGACTTTGATATAGCAACAGGCAGGTATATATACCTTGTCTATCCTCCTGGCAATATGATGATGTTACTATGATTATTAAATCCTTACTGTTCTTTATGTAGTTTTCTATGTCAATTTCATTGACTCTCTTTATCTCATGCATAAGATCCCTCCTCTCTCATTATCCGTCTACCCCATGCATAAAGCAAGAAGAATATTTTTATGAATATAATTTTTTTGCACAAATTATATAAATTTACTATGTGCTGCATAATATTTTTACAAAAATGTCCAAATGTGGACGTATTGAACTATATATATCATACAGATTAGGAGACTGACAGGATGGAAAAAAACAACTACTATTTTAATAAAAATTCTAAAAAATAATTTTACCTGATATAGAAAATAAAAAATTACTTTTCTTTTAATTTCTCCAGAATAACCTTAACCCATCAGCTCATCACAGTAATGTGAGAGTTTATCTACATCTATTTTATAAAGCATATACATTATATTATAACAAATATAATATTGAGTTTCATCTATCTCACCTACAGGAAATGATTTTCTGTTTATCTTTAAACACATTAAATACTTTGCATTTTTACATATAAAAATAAAACAAATATCTAATATTTTCTGACTTTTAGTTGCCTTCAAACAAAAAATGTCCAAATGTGGACGTATTAAACTATATATATCATACAGATTAGGAGACTGGCAGGATGAGAAAAACAGCCCTCTGTTAATAAGGCTGTTCTTCTAATAATGTATAGATATTACTTTCCCTTAATTCTTTTATTAAATGATGCTGGTTTTCTTTTCTTATAACAGATATAAGTTTTCTGCTCTCCATATACTGGATAGTTCTTGTCACCACGGTATGTGTCATATGTGTTCCTTTTTCAATACTTTCTCTTGATGTCTGGATATTTTCATCATAACCGCATCTGAATTTTAAATACAAGTAAACTGCAATCTCATTCTCGTCCCATTGAAGATAAGTGTCCAGTTCCTTTTCTGATAAATAAATATACTTTCTCACCTTCTTATTCATAATGCTGTATTTCAATCCATCTCTTTTTACCAATATTGCAGAACCCATGATTCTATCCAGTTTATTTGCACTAATATGCAGGAAGTTTGTAATATCTTTCTTCCTGCTCTCACCATAACGGAGAAGATATAAATATAATTTAAGCTCATTAGGCTTCATAACCCCCAGTGGTACTTTTAAACCACAGTCATAAGCAGGAAAAGTGATATCTCCAAACTCTGTTTCAAGATTTTCCAGTTCCTCCATGTTAATACCATAAATATTATGATAAAAAGATTCTGCCTCTTCTAATGTATCCCATGAGTTCCAGTCATTCCCATTGATTGATTCTGTTATTGACACAATATCTTTAATCTGTTCCAAACTATACTTACTCCTTTTAAAGAAGAGAACCATGCACATTAATTGGTAATAAGTATAACCTTCCACAAAACCTTTCAACATAGATTTGATTCCTTCTGGAAGTGTAGCTGCATTCAACATTGGATATAGATTTACAAGTTCTTCATCCGAAAGAGAAGTATGTGTATACTGATGACTGTTTGACAAAGCCGTTTTGGATACCTTAGCACTTCCCGACACATTGTTTCTTTTACTTTTTGCTTTAACAATATAAAGCTCATCCCAGTTTGCATAGTCATAACCAAATCTTTGAAACACATCTTCCACTTTATAAATTGGCACTCCATATTCACCTTCAATGATTTCTGATTTTACTACTGTATCATATTTTTCACTCTTGACATTATAAAAAAATGGAAGTCTGTACACTCTGCCTGGATTCTTACAGTGCTGATCTACATTAACATTGTAATCAGACAATACTTTCAGCCATTTCGTGAGAAGTTCCTTGTCTGTACATGTCTCAATCCTTATTAAAATGTGGAATCCGTGACCTGATGACACTTCAATTGGAATGATATCCCTGTCAAGAAACAGTTTCCTGATTTCCTTATATTCCTCAAAGCTGTAGGAATCAAGGTCTACTGCAAGCAGGTTTGTGGATGTAACATTTTCAATCCTTCCAATCATCTTGTAACCTGTAGCACGTTGAAAACATTGTCCTTTTACATAATCCACTTTATAAATATTGTAGAAAAAATTGTATACTGCATCTCTGTGAAATAATTGTTTTTTCATAAAATCATAATAACCACAAAAACCTGTATCATCAAAGGATTTGATAATAAGTTCCTTATTCCCTACCCTTCGTTTAGTTTTTTTATGATCTATGAGTGCTCTAATACAAACGGCTTCATTATCAGGTATGTCGTCAAAGTAGTAATACTTCCATTCCTGTTCATTATATACATAATAATGCTCCTCCTTTGAATACAGTTCTGGTATCACATCCCTGCTCTCCAACGTATGCGTCATTTTCAAAAATTCCCAACTTCTTTGTATTCTTTGTTCCCATGCATCATTGGAAATTTCTGCTTCTTCCAGTCTTTCAAAAGTATCAATGCTATTTTTCTTTAAATCTAATTCTTTCATATAAAGACTCCTTCCTTACACAAATAAATAAACTTCTATATTTGTTAAAAGCAGCCATTTTATACCAACTACCTATTCTACTAAAATATGCTTGTTAAATATAATAGAAAAAATAATTCTGGTATCATGCAAAAAAACTATTGGTTTTCAAATTTTATATGCTATAATATCATATAAATAACAAGAATTGCTGAAGCAATCAGGTGTGGTTTTCAAATGGTTGCACTCTTGTGTTTCTGAGCAGATAGTGCCAATATCTGCTCTTTTTTATTTTCATTCATTATACATATATTGGAAATAAATTCAATAAATTTTATGTACGAGCAAAATATAATTTGTATATATTAATGATAATAATACATACAAAAACAGCACCCCATTTAAGAATGCTGTTCTTTAATTCTCTGTATTGCAATTTCAAAGTATTTTCTATCTTTCTCTATGCCTATAAATCGTCTATTTTTATTAAGGCAGGCTACTCCAACGCTCCCTGAACCCATAAACGGATCTAAAACAGTATCACCTTCATCAGAATGTTTTAATATACATTGTTCCAGTAGTCTGACAGGTTTTTCATTTGGATGGTATTGATGTTGAAAAGCCACTCTATTAAAAAACCACACATCGGATAATCGTTTCCCATTTATGTATTTCCTGCCTTTATTAAGTAGAAGGATTATTTCATACTGTTGTCCATATGATGCTTTCAGGTCTCCCGAAGTCCAATTATTTTTCACCCAAATAATGCTATTCTTTATCACAAATCCTGTATTTAGACAGCATCCCATAAAGTAATCAATTCTTTTTGGACTGCAAAATATATATGCTGCTGAATTAGGTTTTAAAATTCTGTACATTTCTTTTATTGATTTTTCTATTAAATCATAATCATTATCCCCTGTGATTACTTTACTGTAACACCAATGACTTTTGTAATTTATCAGATACGGCGGATCGGTAACTATCAAATCTATACTCTCATTAGGTATTGATTTCATTACTTCAAGGCAGTCATCATATATAAGCCTTATTTGTTGTTCTTTAGTCATTAAAAATCTTGTCCTCTCTTTGTATATAAACTGTAAATTATCTTGTTTCAAGATGCATTAAACTCTCACATACTCAATCTCTGTTTGCAAAATCTGACCACAGACCTCTTTTGCAGCAATATCACTATCCTTATAGTTATTCGTTACCACCTCACAGCAAATCAGCTCTCCCGTCTGAGCAGATGTGTATGTTATATCCACCACACTCACAAGACCAGCTTTCCACAAATCCATATAGTAATCATATTGATCATAGTCGCCCTCATTTTTCATTTGTTCCAATGCCTCTGCCATCTGGTCTCTGGTTTCCCATTCGGATTGAACCGTTTCAATTTCTTTTTTGTCCAGATTACAAATAAGTTCTGCCACCTTACAATTGTGTTCTACTGCATGGGAATTTTGACATCTATTGATTCCATACTTCTGCCCGATAAAACTTTTTCCTTTCTTCGTCAAAGCATAACTCACATTGCTTTTAGGACTTTTGTTGTACCTGGACGGATAAGTTACTTTCTCAATTAATTTATCCTTCTCCATGTTTTTAAGCCGACTAGCCGATATGTCTATTTTAACAGCATCTTCCTGCCTGATATTCCCTGAGATTGAAAGCACTCTGAAAAAAGTTTTATCTTTCGGATACCAGTGTTTTATATGTTCTTTCATACTAATGAACCTCCCTCCCGAACATTTGTAAAAAAGGCAAGAATACTATTTCAATTCCTGCCCCAAAAAAGTTATATTTTTGCTCTTCATCTACTTATAGATGAATCCTATATTATTTCAATTTTCCTCGTAACACTACTCTGTATCAAAGTATCCTGATGTCAACTATGTTGGCGAAAGCAGGTCTGCAAAACATTACAATTTTGTACCCTGTATGGAACTGCAAAGAGCATCTCCTTTGTAATCTTGCCAATAAGCACCCTGATATCTATAAATGTATGTGATAAAAATTGAGTTTCTATCAACATACATCATCATTATAAAAGAACAATTCATATAAATTACACTACCACCAAGATAGTATTCTATCTAACAAAATACTATCTTTCACTTCCTGCAATCTAAAAATTAAATCCATATAGAATAATAAAACAAACAACTATTTTGGCGAATAGTAGAGTTTAATATCATAACAATATATCTTTATGGAATTGGCAGACATCACTCAGGATATATTTGCTCTTTTTTGTTCAAAAAATCTGAAAGGAAAAAAACATATAACAAAAATGTAGCATTAAATTATTGAAGTTCTCACTAAGAAATTAGGAAATAGCTTCACTATTAGGCAGCATTATCTGCCTACAAATTAGAAAAGAGAGTAAATGACTTAAAAAACTCTCAAACACAAAAAGGATTTTATAAACATAAAAATTTTTAAGAAAGGATAAGCACATAAACAAGAAAGTGTGCAGGTATTAAGTATGAATCATATTAATCTCACTGGGCGGCTCACGGAGGAACCAAGGATAACCTACAGTACAGGTGCTGAACCTGTGGCACATGCATTTTTTAACTTTGCAGTACCTGACATGTCTATGAAAAAGGACAATCAGGGGAATTATCCAACTGATTTCTTTAGGTGTTCTACATGGGGAAAGCTCGCAGAAGTCGTCGAAAAGCACTGTACTAAAGGTACAAAACTTCTCATCTCTGGACGGCTGAAGAACAACAACTACGAAAAAGATGGACAGAAAATCTACTCTAACGAAATCGTAATTGATTCATTAGAGTTTCTGGAAACAAAGAAATCTGGTACACATACGGAAGGAGAAAATCATGATTAAAACAACAGTCAATATGTCGGTGAAAAATTTAAAGAAGATGTATGAGAAAACCAACAATCTTAGCCTGGATGCAGAAATGCAAAGGGGATCTGGACAGTGGGTTGGAAAAGGATTCGAGATGAAACGTAGCCTGCTTATAAACTCGTTACTGAATGCATACCCCATACCACCGCTGTACTTTCAGAAGACAACAATGGACACAAATGAAATTTTGCTTAGCTGCCTTGACGGAAAGCAACGATTAAGTACACTCTTCGATTTTATTGATGGCAAGTATCCCCTGCATCAAGACACACCGCCCGCAAAAATCGATGACGAAACCTACGAATTAGCAAACAAATATTTTACGGATTTAGATGCCGAGTGTCAAGAAGAAATTTTTCGTTATAAGTTTCTGATTTACTGCTTTGAGTGTGTTGAGGAAGATGACGAAGACTTGATATCAGAAATATTCTTCAGACTTAATTCAGGCGTTCCATTATCAGGCGGGCAGAAATCAATTTCCCTTGTAGACCTTGATACAGCTAAATTTGTCAAATCACTCTTAAACGACAAGTTCTTTTCAGAGATTTGCAGGTTTTCAGCACTTCAAAGACGTAAGGGTGATGACCTGTGTGCACTGATGCAGACTATGTTATTACTCGATTACAAAAATGGACTCTATGATTTAGATACCATTTCTGAGAATGATGTAATGACATATGCAGGTTCCATCAAACATAATTACACAGAAGAACAACGGGAACTGCTTTTTGATGTCATTGATTATCTCGAAAAAACTTTCCCAGAACCAGATAAGAATTTAAAGAAAATTAACATTCCTGTCGTTGCTGTTGTGGCTGTTCGGGCAATGGGCGATAATTACAACTCTACAAAAAGCATCTATCGTGTAGGTCCAATGTATTTCAGAAAATGGTTCTCTCACTTCTTTACTGAATGCTATGAAGATTACAGACAGTACTGTTCAAGCGGAAGCATCAAGAAAGAGAAAACTCTTAAAAGAATTGAAATCATGGAAAACTCGCTTATTGATTACTTTGAGTTAAATGATTTCACTGAGCAGACGGCTGATTCTTTAACAGAAGTAACAGCTTCTACAGAAGATAATTTATCAGAAAATAACTCCTATGATTCTGATATTCAGGAAGAATGCGAAAGCAGTTCTGAAAATGAGTCTTCCAAATCTATTGAAAATACAGAAATGCCTCTCAAAGAAATATTGGAGGAAAACAAAACAGCATAAGTGGGTTGAGGGGTGCTGTCTACAGCATCCCTTTTTATTTAAAAGGAGATTTTATTTATGAGAATAAATTTTTATGATACAAGGCTTGAAGACTTTCATACAGTACTTATTAAAGAGAAAGCGATGAATTATACAACAGATAAATTCTTTACACCTTCTAGTGCCGTGAAGCTATTAAACGATGTAGCTTCCTTAAATGTAATGGGCGAAGAATACTGTTATCTGCTTGCTCTTAATGGAAAAACACAGCTACTAGGAATCTTCTTTATTAGTAAGGGTACTGTAAATCAGACATTACTAAGTCCCAGAGAAATTTTTATGCGTGCGTTACTTATTGGTGCGTCTATGATAATCCTTTGTCATAATCACCCCTCTGGAAGTCCCAAACCAAGCAGGGAAGATATAATAATGACTCAAAAAATTAAGGATGCTGGAGAACTTATAGGGATTCCACTTGCAGACCATCTCGTAATTGCAGGAGATGATTATTACAGTTTCATGGAAAACGGGCTTTTGGGAAAGGAGACAGAATTATGAAGTGGTTTAAGGATATTTCAACGCTTGACCATTTACGAAAAAGATACAAACAACTTGTGGTTCAACATCATCCAGACAATGGTGGTTCAGATAATGCAATCAAAGAAATCAACTCTGAGTACGATATTCTTTTCAAAAAATTGAAGAATAGCTATGAGCATTCTGAAAGTTATCAAAAGTCTAGTGACAGGCAAAAACAATCCTACGATTCCGTTAAAGACCAAAAGATTCGTGAAATGATTGTAAAATTAAGCAGGCTACAAGGCTTGGTTATAGAATTATGTGGTGTATGGTTGTGGGTGTCTGGTGACACGAAACGATACAAAGATGAGCTGAAATCATTAGGATTGCACTATGCATCCCAAAAAAAGTACTGGTACATTCATTTTGATGATTATGTAAAACATGGAACGAAATCAAGCAGTATGTCACATATACGCACTAAGTATGGTTCTATGGTAATGACTACAGACAACAATGAAAAAGAACTTAGTGCAAAGGCAGGTGGTTAATATGGCTGTGAAACTATATGCAGAACGTGAAAATGGCGAAGTGCTTATCATTTCGTTTGATGTTGAAAGAGATGCACTTTTGGCAAAAATGACAGTAGGGAAATACATTGATGCGATTAAAAAACTTAACCCTTACTTCACAAAAGTATATAAATCAGATGAAAGTCAGGGGGATTAAAACACTATGATTGATTTGAAAAACTGTGATGCAGAAGAAATCTTAAATCAGTTTTCTTATTTAACAAACAATTTAGTTTTTAAGGTTAATAAAAATGCGGAGGAATATAGGAACTCTGAACTGATGGAAGACCTTGATTTTTGTTGGATACGGATTTTAGCAAGTGCAGATTATCGTACAGATTTAAGGAATGAAGCATCTTCAAAAGTCGGTAAACAACTTGCAGCTATCCCATTTGTAGCTAAGAGATTGGAACACTCCAACAATCAAAAAATGGAAGAAGTTGCTGAAAAAATGGCACAGGAACACAAAACAATCCAACAGAGTTTTTCAAAACTTGTCTTCTATCACTTCTTGCTTACCTGTAATTCAAAAGAGTCCCAAATCCTATATGATAAACTGGGAAAAGATTTTTATAGACTACCCTTGATATAAGTTTTTTATATAGAAATATCATTTTATGCAGATATAGTACAGACCACTAAATAAAATAATAAGGATTTCGTCTAACCAAGTTAGAAAGTTTATTAACAGGCTATTTTTATAAAAAGGAGCATGAACTATGGATTTTACAAATTTTACAGAGTTAGTTCGTTTAGAAGTTTCCAAAAAACTGGACAACAGTTACACGGTGAGACTGGATAATATCAGAAAAAACAACGGAATTATACTTAGGGGACTTACAATCACACAGGGAAACTGCAATATTTCCCCGACAATCTACCTCAATAATCAGTTTACGGATTATATTAACGGAAAATCAACACTTTCCGATACAGTCAGCTATGTTCTTGATACATATAACAAAAATAAGATTGGTCAAAGTGTTGACATGAGATATTTTCTGAACTATGAGGAAATAAAGGAGCATGTGATTTACAAGCTAATTAACACAGAAAGAAACAAGGAACTGCTAAAAGACATACCCCACATAGAATTTTTGGACTTATCTATTGTATTTCAGTGTTTAATTTTGCAGGAAGAATTTGGTTTTTCATCCATTCTGATTCACAACGTTCATCTGAAACTTTGGGATATATCAATAGAGAAACTATACGAATCTGCAAAAGAAAATACACCACGGCTTTTGCCATACCAAATTAAGAGTATGCAACAAGTTTTATTTGAAATCATGAAAGAACAAAATCCTAAAGAATATTCTTCAGAGGATTATATAAAGCATTCTACGAATAATATACCTATGTTTGTTTTAAGTAATCAACATAAGGTTGAAGGTGCTTCTTGTATTCTGTATCCTAATATACTCCATGATTTTGCTGATACAATTAACAGCAGTTTCTATATCATTCCCTCCTCGATCCATGAAGTATTACTCCTGCCCACTGAAACCACTGAAGAAAGTGCATCTATTTTAAGTATGATTCAAGAAATAAACGACACACAGGTGAGTGTTGAGGAAATTCTGTCGTATTCTTTATATTTTTATGATAAAGAGGCAGATAAGATTATCAGAGTGTAAAAGTAAATTATATTTATTAGGAGAATTACATGATGGAAAGAATTTATTATTCAATTAATGAAAAAGAGGCTAAAACGGCACACACTATGATGTCATTTAGCGATTACAAAACAGGGAGCAAAACGACTGAATATAGGTCATACGTTGATCAGGCATACGACCTAGCTGACCAGATTGTAAAAGCCAAACCAGATTGCTCTGATCGGATATACAACATGGCAGACAGATACTCAAAAAAGATGGCAGAATACTTTAACAAAGATTCGCACATCGGCTGTATGTGTCCGTCTGTATTGATTTCAGGAGCTGGAAATTTCCCTGTGAAAAAAAAGGAAAAGCAGATTCAAGCCTGGGAGAATAATCACAAATTCTTCAATGAAGTTCAAGAAATTCTTAAAAAAATGGAATCTATTCTTTATGGCAATGAGATGATTTTATCAAGTGATGAAGATGCAATTGAAAAACTAGAAGAAAAGCTGGAAAATCTTAAATCCAATCAAGAAAAAATGAAATCAGCAAACAAAGCGATCCGTATGAAGGACATTAAAAAGGGAGACAATTTGCTCAAAGAGATAGGATATACAGAGGAACAAATTAAAGATTTGAGAACCCCTGATTATTGTGGACGAATAGGATATCCTGATTATCTTCTCAGAAACAATAATGCCAACATTCGCCATATTAAAGTACGCCTAAAGAACCTTAAAGCTATAAAAGAAAAAGGTACTACAGAGACAGAAAATCAATTCTTCAAAGTTGTAGAAAATACAGACCTTATGAGATTGCAACTATTCTTTGAAGACAAACCAGATTCAAAAGTCAGAGATATTCTCAAAAATAACGGCTTTAAATGGGCACCAAGTCAATCGGCTTGGCAAAGACAGCTTACAAATAATTCAAGATATGCTCTGGAACAAGTGATTGAACAGATTAACAAACTTCAAGAAACCGAATAAGAATGGAAGATTAAGTTATGTTTGAGTCAGAAATGTATAATTGTGTACATGAATATTTTAGGTTACAACGAGAACAGTATGAGCATGAATGTGAACTTGCTCTTGAAAGGCAATAGCATTATAAAGCCAACAGGAAGAAGCTAGAAAAAGCAGAAAAAGCAGGCTATCCTATTGATGGTTATGTTGCCTGTCAAAAATGTGCGAATGCAGACTTTAACACTTGTCAAAATGAATTTGATGATATTGGTCTTGTAATCTGCAAAAATCCAAACTGTCCTGAACATAAAAAACACGAGGCAGAAAATGATTAAAACCATCTGGAACATTCTTTATTTTAAATGAGTGTTCCAGATTTTAGTTTCAAAAGAACGGAGGAACAAAATATATGGATATTAACTTTAAAAATGTGGTTCTGCATATCTGTGATTACTTCGAGGAACATCTACCCTTATATATTATTTTTGAGGTACGAAAGCAATCGTACAATCCTAATGAAGATTACCTATATATGGTTGCAGCCAAACACAAAAATGGAAGCTATGCAGTCTGGACAAGCTGGAATGAGAGCATTCAAAGTCTGAATTGTGGACACTATGACATTCCTGATATGAAAGTTTGTGCTGAAATTATGACAGAATATCAAAATATCCACAATCCTGAACCCCACACTCCATTACAAACATTGCAGGAACTTCTCATCAAGCACGATGATAATTTGGAGGATACTTACCAGCAAATAATTTACATAGCGGGATTTTGTGATGGTATTACTGCTCAAAAAGAAAATAACTGGGAGCAATTATCCGAAACAGAAATAAATATTCTATTTAAAGAAGCTATAGATGAATGAACAATTTAATGTAAAGAAAACAGGAATCTCACTACTTGTTGTAATAAGATTCCTGTTTTTAATTTATAAAACTTACTTATTGTTATTTATATGTTACTGATGATGTTCCACATCCAGTAAACATATTATTTGTATGAGCCTGACTTGTAGACCATTTATCATTTGTTACATAAATCGTTTTTAGATTTGTACAATTAAAAAACATACTCCACATAATATTTGCTTTTTTTGTATTAAAAGTGCTTAAATCTATACTTGTCAAAGATGAACAACCTGAGAAAAGACCACCCATATTTGTTACACTGTTTGTATCAAAGCTACTCAAATCCAAGCTGGTTAATGTTGTACAATTATAAAACATATTACTCATATCTATTGTGTTGTTTGTATTAAAGCTACTTAAATCCAAACTGGTTAATGTTGTACAATTATAAAACATACCACTCATATCTGTTGTATTGCTTGTATCAAAATTGCTTAGATTCAAATTGGTTAAAGATGTACAACTATTAAACATATCACCCATATCTGTTGTATTTCTTGTATCAAAATTACTTATATCCAGGCTGGTTAAAGATGAACAATTATAAAACATACCACTCATATCTGTTGTGCTGCTTGTATTAAAATTGCTTACATCCAAGCTAGTTAAAGATGGACAATCAAAAAACATATACACCATATCTGTCACATTGCTTGTATCAACATTACTTACATCCAAGTTTGTTAGAGATGTACACTTATAAAACATCTGCCTCATGTTTGTTACATTGCTTGTATTAAAACTGCTCAAATCTAAGCTGGTTAAAGATGTACAGTTTTTAAACATATTATTCATATTTGTCACATTGCTTGTATCAACATTGCTTAAATCCAAACTAGTTAAAGATGTGCAACTCTGAAACATGTTAACCATGTTAAATGTTTCAGAGTAATCTATATTATCTTCAAATGTTATACTTTGTATATAACTCTTTCCTGAAAACATATAATTATTACTATAATAATTGTTTTCAATTATATTCTGAGCAATTTTTGTTTTATAAATTTTATCTTCTGATTTATATTTATTATATACTGTTACATCTGTATCTGAACCTATATATTGTTTTAAAGTAATGGTTTTGTTAACATCATCTAATGTATATATCCAGTCTTTGATTTCAACGGCATCTTCCTCACCTACCGTAACAATTAATGTTGAATCTTTTCCATCTTTGGAAACAGTAATTGTTATTTCAATTCCAGCTTGCAATGTTGATGGTATTTCGATCAATCCGTTATTAATTGTTACCTCATCATTATCACAAGACCATACTACTTCTGAATTAGACTCTATACCATCTATATAGGCATTTAATTGATGTGTTTCTCCGACTGGTATAGTTACATCTCCATCTGTTGTAAGTGTAAAGTCTGAAACGACCTCACTTACTGTAATAATAAAGCTTATTTTCTTACCATCTTTAGCAACTGTTATAGTTAATTCACTACCTGCTTCCAAATCAGATGGTAATTCAATTTGCCCATTATCAATAATAATGTCTTCATTATCGCAAGACCAAGTTACATCTGAATTAGATTCGATTCCATCTATATAAGCATTTAACTGTCTAGTACTTCCAGCAGTTAAAGTTATATCTCCGTCCGTTGTAAGTGTAAAATCTGGTTTTTCAGGTTCTACTTTATGCATATTAATTTCAAAGTTAAATGTACCTTTCCAACTACCTGAGGTTAAATCTAAAGCGGTAACTTTGTTATTAGTTTCTGCATAGCCATTAGTTACTTCACTAAAGTTCCAGTAAAACTTAGTCTGGGTGACAGTTGCAACTACATCAGATTTTGGATTGATAGTGCTTTGGTCTTTCATATAAAAGTCAAAATCTTCTGTATCTCTTATTCCATCTATCGGGGACACATACACCTGTTTGTCAGAAGGAATGTCCCCTTCAACCTTAACAGAATATGGACTCTGTTTATCTGCACCCAAGGAAATTGTTTTAGGTATGGTAACAAAATAGCTACCTGCTTTTTCATATAAAACTTCTGTCTGTTTCGATGTACTTGTATCCGTGTCTTCAAATGTCAATGTATCATTTGTAACGGTTGCAAATACAGGTGTAATATTGCTTGCGACTATGGAAACACACAGCATATTTGTTAAAAGTTTCTTTGCTTTCATTAAATTATTAATCTCCTTTCTTTTTTTGAGTAAAAGTTTTTTGATTGCCTTAAAAGTCTGAGTGTCTCATAGAAAAATATTATGTATATAAAATTTTCTGTGAAAATTGTTATTAGTTATTTTAGATACCTCCCTTGTATACATAATTAAATCTTGTATTAACTCGAATAGATATATCACAAGATAGGATTATGCAAGATAAAATACTATCCCCTACTAATGTTATATGCTCTCTTCTCCCACTTACAATATAAGGTAAGTCTTTATAAAAGGCTTACCTCGAATAAAAAGGAGTGTGAAATGCACATGTATAGATATAAAAATGTCTCTGCCAGGACAAAGAGCAGAGAATCTAAGGAAGAATGTTTTTATCGTAATATTCCAGTTTTGAATATACTCTTTTACATCGGTAAAGGATTCATGTTGCGAAAACAGCTGATAGCATTGGTAAGGGTTTTCTATAATTTGAATGAGCACAAAGCAAATGAAATGATTGCAGACCTGCTCTCTTGTGGGCTTGTTGTCAAAAAACAGGCTACGAATACAAGAACCTGCATCTATGTACTAACCAAATTCCCTTTGGCAATGTATTATGAGTGCAACACACGTGATTCCTGTTCTATAAAACTGAATAATCGAAAAATCTGGAATAATATTTACAGAACAGAGTTTATCATTAGACAAGTTGTCCCTTTTATGGAACAATTACAAATAGAGCTTACACTGGAGAATATGCTGAACTTTCTATCAGATTACAGCATCTCAATTTTTACAACAGAGAACCAGATGTCGGTGTATCAGTTATATGGAAATCTATATGAACATTTTCCGATTAAAGATAAAGAATTGATTTTGTCGGATGTACCCACAGAGTCGGATTTCATGAATGATTATTACAAGATCACAGCAGATTTGTACAACCATCAAATCAACTTTCTGGGATATAAGACGGAGGATGATTTCTCATGTTATTTGAGTATTAAAGATAAACTGGAAAACGAGAAAACATTGACTAATTCCCAGAAGGAAATTAAAAAATACTATTATACACTTTTCAACATGGTCGCTGCTGGATTTTTCTTTATTGGAAAACCCAACGGCGAGCATATTACCATTGGAACCTTCGACAAATGCAACAATATGTACCTGAAAAAAATTTATCAGAATATAATTTTTACCTTCTTAATGCTTGAAAGGTATTTGGGCTTTTATCCCAGGATTACCTTACAAGTATATATGTCCGATTACGACAGGCTCATTTCCCTGAGATGTAACGAAACTGAGCAGGGATTTGATTATAATAAACAGGAAAAAACAGGTTGCACTAAACGGGATAGCTTCTTTAAAAATTTGAATGTTCCCCAGCAATACTGGGATTACATTCAAGTAGATTACATTTACTATCCGCTGAAAGAGAAATACAACCTGTAGAAATATAAAATAAACCTCAAACCAACCATAGATAGAATCTCCTTAAATTTTTGAAAATCTTCAAGTATATGTTTATGTTTTCGTGAAAATTTTTATATTCATAATTTTTTCTAGGTACAAACAATTAGACTGCCTGTGTTACAGATGGTCTTTTTATAATTTCTTTATATATAGCACTTTCCATCTACATATGTTTATATCCTTCTATCCGAATAAACATATGTTATTTAAACTTCTTTTCAAATATTTGAATTAGTACCTTTAAAACTTATAACATCATAAAATGACAAACCCCCATATCTGTGATATATTAATATTGTCTAATCTTAATTAAAAGTAATAAGAAACTTTCCCCATAATAGGAGACCATACTGATGACAAAAGAAAAGATTCTACATGAACTACAAGACATTAATACAGATGCTGCAAATTACATTTATACTGCAAACTACAAAGCACTAAATTCTATGGTAGAAACCATATATAATACTGGCTTTAATAGGGAAGAGGGATTTTACGATACTCTCAGGGCATACAGATTAGCTAATATGCCATTTTACACGAACGGATATAACTTTATATGTGAAAAACTTAAAGATGAAATATGGGACAAATATGAACCAATCATCCAAGATTTAGTAATACACAATCTAAGTTTAAACGATTTTCTAAATGCCTATGGATATACCAATGAATATGATGCATTAAATAATGCTACAGATAACCACCAAAAAATATACAACAGAACTATCATAAAAAGAATTCGATTAATTGAAAATTATACAGCAAAATACAATGAACTGAAAAAACTGTATGAAAATTCTATTGTCAGACAAATACACCAGACTACTAACAATAAAAACATATTGCTTAATAGATTTACAAATGCCGTTGCAGAACTTATTAAAGCAAGAGAACAATTCTATTATTATATCAATTATGATTTAGTCGGAGAAGATGTTAAAAACCTGAATAATAAACTGAAACAACTAGCAAACAACAGACAACGAATTGCTCTTCTTAAAAATGTAACTGACAGTATTTTTACTACACTTGAAAAGGATACTACCGTTAATTTCAGAGATTTTTTTATCATTAAAGATAACAGACATGTTAGATTTACAAATTATTTAACAACAAAAGGTTTTTCGTCAAATTCATGGTTTGACTATAAAAGGAAAACAAATAAAAAATTTGTAGGAAAACGATACTTTTATTTGCAGATGGCATTCTTTTTAGCTCTGCCAACTTCCAATGAAATAGAACAATTTCTTAATTATAACGGATATACTATAAAAAGCCCATTTAGAGAATTTCCAAATACGACTTTTTATGATTATGACATATGCAGGTATATAGATGCAGGTATCAGTTTTGATCTAATCAATGTGATGCTCGAATCCATATAACAATCAAAAACCTCCTAGCTCACTATGGAGTATGCAAAGCAAACCAAATACTACGAATTGCAACTGCAATTTTGTCAATTGCTACCGCAATAAACTCCCCGAACATTTTCGTTCAGGGAGTTATCCTTTATTCTCTGTTCAGCATTCCAAAATATTTTAATGCCTCTTTTATCATCTCCTCTTTTTCAAGCGGGCAAACCAACACTTTGCCATTGTCAGTTTTGGGAAGATTGTAGTTTTCCCGTTCAATAATACCAAGTTTTCTTTTTATCTGGGCGATATATAGACTGGACACTTTTGTCTGGTAATGCTCTAATATGTAATTTTTAATCTCTTGATAGGTTGCTCTGCCAACACATTCTCTTTTATCAGCTTCATTAAGGTCAATTTCAAACTCAATGCGGGTAGATTTGTTTCCACCATTTTTACGCGACAAAAGGACACACGTTTCCACATGCCCTGTCCCTGGAAACTGATCCACCGCCACAACTCTCTCTACCCGATATCCACTATCCAGCAGCACCTCCAAATCCCTCGCAAGACTTGTAGGTTTACAGCTTATGTACACAATCCGCTTCACCTGATACTCAATAATTTTCCGAAGTGCTCTCGGATGAATCCCATCGCGTGGAGGGTCCAGCACGATATAATCGGGCTTCTCATCAATCTCATCAAGCACCTCTAGTACATCTCCCGCAATAAACTCGCAATTATAGAGTCCATTCATTTCCGCATTCTGTCTTGCTGCACAGACTGCTTCCTCCACAATCTCCACCCCAACAACTTTCTTTGCCACAGAAGCTAAGAGCTGGGCAATGGTTCCCGTTCCACAGTACAAATCAAACACTATTTTATCACATTTTCCTTCATCGGATATATTCCCCAGAAAATCTCTCGCTGTTTTATACAAAACTTCTGCTCCCAGCGTATTTGTCTGAAAAAAAGAAAATTGGGAAATTTTAAATCGCAATCCCAACAATTCTTCATAAAAATAATCCTGTCCATATAAAATATCAGTCTCATCACTCTGTACAACATCTGCCAAAGAATCATTTTTTGTGTGAAGTATGCCCGTTATTTTTCCTTTTAAAGGCAGCGCTAACAATTGTGCCACGAATGGTTGCAGATCTTGTGTCTCCTGTGTAGTTGTCACCAATGCAATCAATATTTCTCCTGTTTTCTGGGCTTTTCTGACAAGCAAATGTCTTAGATATCCCTCATGACGAATTCTATGAAAATAACTACTGTTTTTTTGTGTAAAATAATCCAACACACAAGCAAGCACTGCTCTGTAATCCTCATCCACAATTTGGCAATCTCGCACAGAAACAATATCATAGAAACTCCCGCGCTTATGCATTCCTAATGCAAGTGGTCCTTCTTTGTACTCATCGCCAAAGGAAAATTCCATCTTATTTCTATATTGATACTGAATTGGACTCGCCTTGATTCCCTCAAAAAATTGATTCAGATATCGGTCAACATTCCCTTGTATTCCTTCTAGTAACATCTGTTTTTCAAAAGCAGGTTTTAGAAGGCTTTTCACCTGATTTTCTTTTATCTCAAGCTGTTTTTCGTATGGAACGCTCTGGTAACTGCATCCTCCGCACTCTCCAAAATGCGGACAAAATTCTGTCAGTTCATAGGGTGCTCTTTCCATCACCTCCAACAGTCTTCCCTCCGCTTTTCTTTTCCGTTTTTTACTGACAATAAAGGAAATTTTTTGACCTGGCAATACATTTTTCACAATCACTGTTTCATCTTCACAAAAAATAACTCCCTTGTTGGGAAAATCAACACTCTGTACATATCCTTCGCAGATTTGCCCTTTCTTCATGCAATCCTCCATTCTGTTTAAGTTCATTATTCTACGTACAACTGAGTAGGAAAGATTTATCCTCCCCTACTTGTCGCGCGACCTTTGCTGCTTATTTCCTTTGTACAGGTTTGCACAATCAAGTAGAGAAGATTTATTTTCTTCTACTCGTCGCACGAATGCGCCATGTAATGGCATATTTCCTCTACATTAGCGTGCGCATAAAACTTATAGGGTGCTGTATTGTCAGCACCCTATTCTTTACGACACTATTTTACAGTTGTGTACTCATTTTCCTTTGCAGGTTCCTGCTCTTCGTCTTCCTCGTCATCAAAGAAGTCATCCTCAAAATCATCGTCAAATTCATCATCGAAATCGTCAAGATAATCCGGCGTCATATAGCGATATACTGCATATGCAATGGCCGCCACTGCTGCTACCGCACCGATAATGGCAAGCACCCACAACACGGTGTTTCCTTTCTTCTCATTTTCTTTCTTGAGATCACATTTTGCGCAGTATTTACTTATGATGTCGTTACTCACCAAATTTTTATCCTGCAAATAATCTACCAATTCATCCAATTTTTTCATTGCCAAAAGCTCCTTTCTGTTTTTACTTCGCACACAGCAAAGCTCTGTTATATATATCATAACATTATTTTATAAATTTTACTACCATTTTCATAGAATTTGTTTGTTTTTTTAATTACTGGTTACAGTTCACTCGTCCGTCAACGTAGTGAAAATCATGCGCCAAAATGCTTGCACTTTAGCATTTTTCTTTTATCTCCTGCCTATATTGAAAGCACACCACAAAATTATTTGCATATACGATTAATTCACTATATCCTCCTGTCCTGAACGCTTCATTTTCACTGTAGAAAATGAAAAAACGCTCTTCATCTATGGCTGGAAAAACTTCATCAGCAAATATTTTGTCCCAAGAATCCTTTTTTCTCTATCAGTAAATCCAAACAGAAAACTGTTATGTAGAATGATTTGTTCATACTCATTTTTTCTAAAAGGCAAACTGCTATTTTATCTTCTGTAATTTTGCAAACGCCGCATACATAATTTTATTGCCATATTCATCAAAATTTACAGTTACCTTAAAATCTCTGGTATCCTGCACAATATTAAGGACAGTGCCATCGCCATATTTTATATGACTCACCCGATCCCCTGTCTCATAACCCAGACTGTCGGCTTCCAGCGTAGGTGCTCCTTTTGTAAGACCTTCCAGCGATTTTACAATATATGGCTTGTTTGCCGCAGGAGTCTCCTTTTTTTTCACAACGGCTTTGGGACGGGAAGCCAATATTTCCGACAAATCCTTTTTTGCAGCAGGCGATGGAACATTGTGTCGTCCAATAGATTTTGTTGTAGTTTGACTTGTCGATAACTTCGCGGCTGGCTCTCTCGTTGTATTCTGTTGTGGCACACCTGTCCGATTCACAGTAGACTTAACCACACTCGCTTGCCGCCGTGAAGGATTTAATACTTGTTCTGCTGCCTCCCAATTATTGTGCGGTTTGTCAAACACTGTATCACTCAATGTCTCACGCTCTGTAAATCGCTTTGTTCCTCCTTTTCCTCCACCTGAGGAATAAAAGTTTTCATTATAGGAATTTTTGTCATAGTAATCTTGTATATCCCATCGGCTAATACCAGAAATCCTGCTATCAAGGAATTTATCTGGTATTTCCCTCACAAAACGACTGATTGCATTGTATTGTGTCTCTCCTTTAATCATGCGCGCTTTTGCATAAGTAATCGTTAAATCTTCCTTCGCCCGCGTAATCCCTACATAGGCAAGACGCCGCTCCTCCTCTATATCCTCAGGATCATCAGAAATAATTGTCATATAACTTGGAAAGATTCCGTCTTCCAATCCTGACAAATATACACTGGAAAACTCAAGTCCTTTTGCACTGTGTAATGTCATCAGCAAAACTCGATTGTCATCTTTCGCCACCGAATCAATATCCGCCACAAGCGCCACTTCTTCAAGAAAAGCAGATAGTGTCACTTCTTCTCCTAAATTTTCCCGCTCCATCTCAAAACTTACCAATTTTGTAATCAATTCATCAATGTTGTCAATTCTGTCTCTTGCATCCTCTTCATCAGACTCCTCTAGTTCCCGCACATAACCTGTCGTTTCTATAACATCAGTTATCAAATCTTCCAAAGAACCAAACTGCATTTTCGTCCGAAACATACGAATCATTGTCACGAAATCACGAAGTTTGTCCGCAGCTTTACTTTTTCCCAATCCTGGTATCTCATCCACCTGAAGCAACGCTTCAAAAAAACTTAGTCCATTCTGGTCCGCATACTCCTGCACTTTTGTGATACTCGCCGCGCCAATGCCGCGCCTTGGCACATTGATAATACGCTTTACTGCCAAATCATCTTTTCCATTGTCAATCGTTTTTAAATAAGCCAGAATATCCTTAATTTCCTTTCTCGCATAGAAATTTACACCACCTACCACATTATATGGAATATTAAGCGCAATAAAACTCTCTTCCAGAAGACGTGACTGTGCATTTGTTCGATAAAGGACTGCACAATCTCTATAATCGCTCACAAGTTCTCTCTTTTTGCGTTTAATATCACCTGCTATGTATTCTGCCTCCTCAAAAGCATTGTCAAAAGCTCTAAAATGTACACGATTCCCGACATCTTTCTCCGTCCAAAGCGCTTTGGATTTTCTTCTAATATTATTTGCTATCACCGCATTTGCAGCGTTTAAGATATTCCCCGTAGAACGATAATTCTGTTCCAGTTTAATCACCGTCGCATCTGGATAAATTTTTTCAAAATCAAGAATATTCTTTATATTAGCACCCCGAAATTTATAGATAGACTGGTCGTCATCTCCCACAACACACAAATTTCTATCCCGCTGTGCCAAAAGCCGTATCAACTCAAACTGCGCTGTATTTGTATCTTGGTACTCATCAACCATAATATACTGAAAACGATTTTGGTAGTTTTCAAGAATATCTGGACTACTCTTAAAAAGTTCCACAGTCTTTCCAATCAAATCATCAAAATCCAAGGCGTTATTCCTTTTCAAGGTAAGCTGATATTCTGTGTATGCCGCCGCTATCCTTTTCTTGAAATAATCTCCCGCAGTTGACATTTCATATTCTATGGTCGATATCAGATTATCCTTCGCGTCCGAAATGGCACTTAAAATCGTCTTTTCCTTGAGCATTTTTGTGTCAATATTTAGTTTTTTACACACATCTTTCATAACGCTCTTTGCATCATCTGTATCATAAATCGTAAAACTATTGTCAAATCCTAAGCTGTTTATATGCCTTCTAAGGATTCGCACACAAGTGGAATGGAATGTCGATACCCAGATGCTCTCCGCTCCATAGCCCACAATCTTATTCACTCTGTCCCGCATCTCACCCGCTGCCTTGTTTGTAAATGTAATCGCCAAAATATTCCAGGGATTCACTCCCACATTTTCAATCAGATATGCAATCCGTTTTGTGAGTACACTTGTCTTTCCACTACCTGCACCTGCAAGGATCAACACAGGACCTTCTGTGGTAAAAACTCCCTTTTTCTGTTGTTCATTTAACGTATCATAAAGTCCCATTTTCTTAATCCTCTCCTGATAAAACCCTTTTAATCAAATAAGGAAACTTTCTCTTTCCTAACTCGTACACCGCCGACACACCATAAAATGTTATCTCTTTTGCATCGACATGTGCAGTTAATACCCCAAAATTTGCAACATAGTAAGTTGCAGGGTATTACACCCTCACGGCATTCGCAAAATGTCTGCTTCACAGCTACTTGACTTCTTGTTTGTAAAAATAAAAATAAGGTAATATGAAAATTATACCATTGAACTCTCCTTGTTTCAATGTTTTTCTGCAATCACCCTTAACTACTTTTTCGCATATAATAATGAAAACAATTTTAGAGGATTTTTATGAAAAAGCACAAATCGCTCTCAATACTTTTGACAATCGTTTTGATTATCTCCACACTGGTTAGTGGATGCAGCCGGAAAACAGAGTCCGCTGGACAGGCAAAAAAAGTAATCTTAAATGAAGTTGCACATTCTATTTTCTACGCCCCCATGTACGTTGCTATCGAGGAGGGATATTTTGCGGCAGAAGGTATCGATCTTGAACTGGTCACTGGATATGGCGCAGACAAAACTATGACAGCACTGCTCACCGGTGAAGCGGATATTGGTTTTATGGGCAGCGAGGCTTCCATATATACCTATCTGCAAGGCGCACAGGATTATGCGGTAAATTTTGCTCAACTGACTCAGCGCGCTGGCAATTTCCTTGTGAGCCGCACTCCCATCGACAATTTCAATTGGAATATGCTAAAAGGAACTTATGTTTTAGGTGGGCGCAAAGGCGGTATGCCGCAGATGGTTTTTGAGTACATTCTCAAAATGAATCAAATTGACCCAGAAACAGACCTTACCATTGACACAAGTATTGATTTTGGTTCCACTGCCGCAGCTTTTGCAGGCGCAAAGGAAGGCGATGCTGGATATGCCGATTTCACTGTTGAATTTGAACCGCACGCCACCTCTTTAGAAACACAGCAAAAAGGCTGTATTGTCGCTTCTCTTGGCGTTGACTCTGGCTACGTTCCCTACACAGCATTCAGTGCCAGAAAAAGCTATATTGAGGAAAATCCTAATGTTTTGCTCTCCTTCACCAAAGCACTCCAAAAAGGAATGGATTACGTTGCAAGTCATTCCGCAGATGAGATAGCAGCCGTTATCAAACCGCAATTTCCAGAGACAGAACTCAATACAATCACTACGATTGTAACGCGCTATCAGACACAAGATACCTGGAAAAAAGACCTCATTTTTACAGAGGAAAGCTTTACCTTATTACAAAATATTTTGATGGAAGCAGGCGAACTTGAAACATATGTTCCATACAAAGACTTGGTAAATTGTACTTTTGCAGAACAGGCAAAATAAAAAATGATTTTATTAAATAGGGGAAGTGTTCTCCTATTCACGCGACCCGTGCGCCGCCTTAATAGCACATTTTTACTGCACGGGTCCGCACATAGAAAAAGGACAGTAGATTCTGTCCTTTTATCCCACACACAACATCATATTTTTCTCTGTCCGCACCCCAAACAAACCTACGCCGCATACGGAAATATGATAAATTCCCTGCTGATTCAGATCATACCTCCCTGAGAGATGAATGGTGTACTGACCAAATTTATAAATATCACCGGCAGCATTCATCAAACCAACCGCCTTATAAATATCCTCCTGTGATGCCCCCACTGGCAGACGCAGCACTTCATCTGCACTTTGATCTGTCAAATACAATGTCGGTCTAATTTGATTCCACGGATTTTTCGGATCCGTGTCCGTTGGGTCCCATTTTTTCATTGGATTATCGGCCGTAATTTTTAATTCCGTCGGCTTCCCCAGCGGTCCTGGATTCTCAAGATCATCATATACAACCACCTGCGTACCAGGCTTACAATTATCATAGATCCACTTCGCGTCCGCACATGCAAGTCTTACGCAACCGAGTGATGCCGCTTCCCCCAGCAGATTAAACTGCTCCCACTCCATATTGCCTGCATTTTTGGTATAATATGGTATGGAATGAAACATAATTCCACGGTTAAAACGAACTGCATAGTGCCCGTAAGAACCATCAACCATCAATCTCCACTGATAATAATTGCTTGTCTTAAATGTTCCAAGCGGTGTCTCATGGCCTTCTCTGCCGCAAGAACACACAAATGCCTTGACTGGAATGCTAAATTCTCCATTGCTATCCTTTGCATAAACTGTCACACAATTTGCTGCTCGATTGACCGTAATCTTATAGATTGGAGTGTTATCCTCCGCCGCTGCGGCTATCATGCTGCCTTCCAATACAAGCCCCATACACAGGCATACAGCAAGAAAAAATGCAGCAATTTTTCTGATGCCAGCAACACTCAAATTTCTTTCCATGCAATTCCCCTCCGTGACTACTAATTCAGCTTTTCAAATTTTATCAATCATAGATAATCATACACTATCTTTCTACATTTTTCAATAAAAAAACACCCTAACAGGTGTTTTTTTAGATTTTTTGTGTTACTTTTCACCTCCGCACCATGCACTTGTTGCATGGTGTCAGAGTCAGCGTCAAAATGCCTGCTTTATGGCATTTTGTGTGTATCAATTGTAACGATTTTTACGAAAATGGGGTAAACCCTGCTCCATTTAAATGATCTCTCAACCGATTTTGCATTCCCATCATTCCAATCATATCATTCAGATAAGAAGCATAATCCGATTTTTGAACCTCTTCCTTTTGTGAGAGCATACTCTCCTGCATACCAAGCATTTCAGCAAAATCACCGCTCGCTGTGCTCTTTGTCGCATCCAGCGTGCCATAATCTTTTACATACAGGTCATCTTTTTTCTCCTCTGATGCTATGACAAGCGGTTTCCCTGACCGACCATTGTTCTGACCAACCTTCTGAATCGCATTCAAGCTGTAAGGATTACCATGTATTGATGAAATCCTGTAATTACCAAATCCTGAAAATCCTGCAATCGCTGATATTCCCATAAGATACCTCCTCTCTATTTCCATATTATAACGCTATTGTCAGACAATTTCAAGTTTTAACAACAATTCTTTATCAATTTTGTAACAGTTTGTTACTTTTCACACCCGCACCATGCACTTGCTGCATGGTGTCGGAGCCAGTGCCAAAATGCCAGCCTTGCGGCATTTTGTGTGCATCAATTGTTGCAATTCACGATATAGGAGCCACTCATAGCAACGATTCAGGGCAATATTTAAAGTTTTGTTTCGCAAAAATCGCCCTCACTTCTAAATTAGAATACACACTCCTGAGCTGTGAACTAATCTTTTTCCTTTGCTGGAAAGCCATCCTCTCTAATTGTGTCAATTAATTTTTCAATTAATTGCTTTTTCATATACACATCAAAACTCAGAAAACAGATAAAAGAAAATAACTTCAAAAACTCTCTGCTTTCCTCTGGCGCATCTTCAAAAGTTCCCATCGCACAGTTATATTCTTCCACAACATGTTTTTTCAGCGCATCAATCTGATCATACCCAATCTGAAAAACCTCCTCGTATACAGATTGAATATCAAAACCCTCATCTTTATGAAAAAATTTATCTGTAATAGGCCCTAACAATGCCTGTATATCACTGATTGACAAAATCCCTTTATAATAATAGATAAAAATTAAAACCAGAATATGCTCCCTAGAATATTTCTTTCTGACAGGAGGCGGCAACAAATCATTCTTTGCATAATTGTTGATCATTGTCTTTGTCATAATCTTGTCATCACCTGGATATCTAGTCGTATTGCGAAAATTTTTATCCATAAAAGTCGTCACCTGATCCATGTAAAGATCGATATTCGGAATATCCGAAGACTTTACATAATTGATCCTGTCAAAGCTTTCCATAATACTATTTAACAAATCTTTCGTGTCTATATGCATATGCTTTACCATGCCTTTCCTTTATAATCTAAATCGCACAGAAAAAAGTTCTTTCTTCTGCTCGTCATGCTCTGTCTAAACAGCAAATTTTCTTTGCACAATACTGCGCATAAACAAACATTAAAATATTACTATCATTATAATATAGTATTCAAAACTACTTATCAAGACTTTTAGTATTTTTTCTTTTTTATCTGCACATTTACAATGATACTGAAATATGTTACAATATTTAAAACTGTAAAACTTTACAGTATTAAAGCACCTAATGCAAACATATCCTATCTGTTCTATGGAGGTAACACAATGAATAAAAAAATAAAAACTGACGCTGTAGACCATTTAATTGACGCTTTGCTCTGTCTCAAAACAAAAGAGGAGAGCTATAATTTTCTCGAAGACTTGTGCACTGTCAATGAGCTGCTCTCGCTCTCTCAGCGATTTGAGGTTGCCACGATGCTGCGCGATCACAAAACCTATCTGGAAATTGCAGAAAAGACAGGCGCTTCGACTGCAACCATCAGCCGTGTAAACCGCTCTTTAAATTATGGAAGCGATGGTTATGAACTAATTTTTGAACGCCTCGACCGCGCCAAATCTAAATTAGCCACTGATATCCATAAGGCTTAAAGGATCGATAAATTGCTTCTCCTGAATAATCTGATATCCCAACGTTTCATTTCCGGTTTCTATATGAAAAAGCGTTGTCTCAACAGTAACACTGTCTCCTTCTTTCACGCGTGGTTCTGCATTATTCCGGTATACCGTATAATATCCATTGCCGTGGTCAATCATAATAATATAACCTGCTTCTGTGCTGCCAGCAATCGAGGAGACAGTGCCATTTGCTGTGGCTACCACACTTGTCCCAGCAGAAGCATGAAAAATTACAGCAGGATTTCCATCCAATTCTTTTTCTTCCTCATTGTACGACGCCGCTCCTTTCATTGGAAAACCCGTAGGAATATAAGATTGTATCATCTCCGCCTCCCGCTTTTCCTCCTGGTGCACTTTATTGTTTACCGTATCGCTAAGAATTGTAACTTTCTCCTTCAATTCCTTATTTTCTTTCATTAAATCTGTATTTTGTCTTGCAAGCTCCTCACTCTGCACTTGATAAGACTTCATACGCTTGTTTGATGCATTTCGCTCTCCTGTCAAAAGATAACAATATGTCAATACAGCAATCATCAGCAGTGCGATTGCTGCAAAAAAAGCAACAAAAACCTCCAAATTAGCCGAGAACTGTTTGGTTTCCTTTTTTTCGTGTTCTGACACAATCAATACTTTATAATGAGTTCTGTCTTTCTTTTCCATCTCTTCTCTGTCCTCCCACAAAGACCTACAATATTCTCCAAAATGTTAATTTGCACTATTCTATCACAAAATGAAAAAAATAAATACCCTTTTACATGAAATAAGTAGTCAGAAATAGCCAGTTACTATTCACGGCATGAGAGCCGCTCATAGTAACGATTCGGGGCGATATTTAAAATTTTGCTCCGCAAAAATCGCCCCTCATTCTTGAATCATATTCTCACGGAATGCGCAGTTCAGCGCATTCCTGACCCGTGAATTGTAACAATAGCCAACAATTTTGTGTGCATCAATTGTAACAATATCTTTACTTTTGTAATGCGCTGTGATATTCTATTAAGGAGCTGTGGAAAAATTAACTAATATAGATTCTACAGATCTTATTGTTGCAGTGCAAAAAACTACACTGCTGAATTATTATTGGGAGGTATCTGTAATGAACAAAGGTACAGTAAAATGGTTTAATAACCAAAAGGGATACGGTTTTATCTCTGATGAGGCTGGAAATGATGTGTTTGTACATTACTCTGGACTTGTAATGGACGGCTTCAAATCCCTTGACGAGGGCGCTAATGTAACATTTGAAATTGTGAATAGCGAAAAAGGCCCTCAGGCAGTCAACGTAACAAAATTATAAGATTGCATATAAATTTATTGTACAAAAAGCTTCGTGATTTCCTCACGAAGCTTTTCTAATTCTTTTAATCACCTCATCAAAAGCAAGTTTCCCACCAAATATATCAAGTGCACTTCCAATCGTCACGTTAATATTTCCGCGCCCAAGCCTTTTCAAAAGTTCAATATCCTCATAACTGTGTACGCCGCCCGCATAAGTAATCACCGCATTGTCATACGCACTGCACCACTCTCCAAGCTGTTGGACAAGCGCTTGTTCAATTCCTTGACACTTCCCTTCCACATCCACGGCATGAATCAAAATTTCATCACAGTATCCTCGCAACAAATCAAGCGTACTGTTGTTTATGCTCACATCGGTAAATTTCTGCCAGCGATCCGTCACAATATAATACTTTCCATCTTTCATGCGACAGCTCAAATCCAACACAAGATGCGATTTTCCTACAACACGACAAATCTTATCCAGATGTGTCGTATTCACTCTGCCATCCTGAAATACATAGGAAGTCACTATCACATGAGAAGCACCCGCATCCAGATATTCTTTTGCATTTTCGGCCGTGACACCGCCCCCAATCTGAAGTCCACCTGGATATGTTGTGAGCGCTCGCATTGCCTGCGCCCTTGTCGCTTCATAATAAGGGCTAGATGCAGAATTTAGAAGAATAATATGTCCACCCGAAATCCCGTTTTTCTGATACAAATCTGCATAGTATGCAGCGTCCTTTGTCGCCACAAAATTTTCTTCTGCATGGTCCCCCTTATCTATTAGGGAACTGCCAACAATCTGTTTCACCTGCCCATTATGAATATCGATACATGGTCGAAATTCCATCTGTCCTACACCACATCTTTCATGTCATATCTACCAGCAGGCTTTCCTTTTAAGAACTTCGCCGCCTGAACAGCACCTTTTCCAAACAGTGCTTTGGAATACGCTCGATGAGAAAAAGTAATCACCTCATCCTCACCCGCAAAAATCACATCATGATCACCAACAATTGTACCACCTCTCACCGCACTAATGCCAATCTCCTTGTCTGTGCGCTTTGCTCGTACTTGACTTCTATCATATACATACTCATATTCATTGTCAAATGATTCATTAATACTATCTGCAAGTGCAAGTGCTGTACCACTTGGCGCATCCACCTTTAAATTGTGATGTTTTTCCACAATCTCAATATCAAATCCAGCAGGAACTAATATTTGTGCAGCTTCTTTTAAAATTTTTAGCAACATATTAATCCCTAATGACATATTGGCAGATTTCAAAATCGCCACTTTCTGCGAAGCCTCCTCCACATGTGCAAGCTGTGTCTCAGAAAGTCCAGTTGTGCAAAGTACACATGGTATCTGATGCTCCACACAATAATCAAGAAGTCCATCAACTGCCTGCGCTACGCAAAAATCTATCACAACATCTGCTGCCACATCACACGCATCAATGCTGTGAAATACGGGATATGCATTTTTAATATGGTCTGATGCATCGATACCCGCCACAATCTCTATCTCAGGATCTGAAGCTATAATTCCGGTTATCATCTGTCCCATTTTTCCATTGCAACCATGCATTATCACCCTAGTCATCTCTTATCGTATCCTTTCCTACTTTTGTTCTCTTCCAGCGATTTCCCTATAAAATCCCGTAATTTTTCATTGCTTTCTCAAGCCGCTCAACATTTGCAGGTTCCATCTCTGTCAAAGGTCTTCTCAGGGCACCACCATCCATACCAATTAAATTCACCGCTTTCTTTACCGGAATTGGGTTCACCTCGCAAAACAGCGCTTCAAAAAGCTCTATCGCCCTTAACTGCTCCTTACAGCTCTCCTCTGTCTTTCCGTCAAAGTAAAGCTGGCAGATATTGTGTGTCTGTTCCGGTGCAACATTGGAAAGCACAGAAATAACCCCTTTTCCACCAAGAGAAAGAAGTGGTACAATCTGATTGTCATTTCCTGAGTACAAATCTACACAACCATCAGCCATTGCCATCAATTTTGCTACCTGCGAAATATCTCCGCTCGCTTCCTTTACACCGACAATATTCTCAACATCTCTGCAAAGACGCACAATCGTCACTGGCATAATATTGCAGCCCGTTCTTCCAGGTACGTTGTATAAAATCACAGGTATTTTTACAGACTCAGCAATCATTTTAAAATGCTCATACAAACCATTCTGTGTTGCCTTATTATAATAAGGCGTTACTAGGAGCAATCCATCCGCTCCTGCTTTCTCTGCTTCTTGAGAGAGATATATTGCCGTCTTTGTGCAGTTTGAACCTGTCCCTACAATCACTGGAATCCGTTTGTCAACTTGCTTTACGCAGAAACGAATACAGTCTAAATGCTCCTCATGTGTAAGTGTTGACGCTTCACCTGTCGTCCCGCATACAATGATTGCATCTGTCTTGTTTGCAATTTGGAACTCAATTAACTTTGCAAAAGCCTCATAATTTACTTCCCCATCTGGTTTCATCGGTGTGACAATCGCAACACCTGCGCCTTTAAATATAGACATAAAAATTTCCTCCTTAAATAATAATATACAAGTCTACAAAGAAAAAAACCGATCATCTAATCAATAGACGGCCGGTACACTATCCTCGCAAAATGCCATATACCAGTATCGAACTGGTTGTGGCAAAAAACGATAGCGCTCCATCTGTTGATGACAGTCATGCAGCTCTTAACCACATGCCCAAGCAGCCAGTTCTCAGGAAACCTCTACTTTCGGCGTTTTTCCCTTTCCCTCTCCCTAAAACGGTGCCTGCCACCTCGGGAACCTTACATCATGGAAAATCTGCACTAAATCTTAATAGTTCTCCATAATTTTCTAAAGTACTGATAAAAAACGCAACCTCTATCTTTTTTATGTCATCTTATTATATATCCTATTATGCGCACTGTCAACCAAAAAACAGATTTTTATCACAGCAACAAAGGAGCTCAAACAGCTCCTTGTCAATTCCTAATATACTTTGTAGTTCACTGCCTCAATCTTAAAAATCTTATCTGCAAGTTGACACACATCATCATTGAGATGTACCCCTGTCAGGATAATATCCACATCCTCTGATTTTGCCTCCAGAATATGATGCAAGTCCTCAATGGTTATAATACCATTGTCTATCAATCCAAGCACTTCATCCAGAATCAACAGACCACATTCTCCTGTTGTAAGGACTTTCTTGGCAAAATTCAGCCCATTTTTTATATTATGAATTTCCTCCTGCTTATGCTCGTCAGAAAGTTGTGCAAACTCTACTGCATTTTTCTCAAAACGAAAAATCTTGATTTCTGGTTCCATCCGTTTGAGAAAAGCCTCATTTTGATTTCTCTTTAGGAAATTGATAATCACCACATCCCTGCCTGTACTCGCAATTTGAATCGCTCTTCCGAGCACCATGGCAGATTTATCGTATCCTTCACCACTGTACACTTGTATTATTCCTTTTTTCATAAATCTATCCCTTATGCCCTTTCCTCGTAACTGCATCGCCTGCGCAGATATGAACATTCATCACTCCGAAAATAATAGCATAACATACAGGATTTTGCAACTTTTTATTCTCTATCTAACACAATGTAACTTGGTCACTCAAAAACTGTACGATTTATACTTCTTCTGTATCTTCCTCTGGAAGTTCTAGTTTACTGACAGAAACTTCATAAGCAATCCGCTTCTCCAGTTCTTCTTCTGAAATTTTTTTCATATACTCTCTTGACTGAATACGCCCCCATACCAAACAGCGCTCTCCCACCTCGAAATTCGATGCATAACGGGCATTCCTTCCCCAGCAAATGCAAGGGATATAATCCGACTTTCCATATGGACGATTAACTGCCAGCAGCAGGTCTGCAATCTCACGGCCCAGAGGAGTCTTTCTATATACAGGTTCCTTGCACACATAACCATCAAGGAAAATCTGATTCGTTTTAATATTCTCGCTGATTTCCTCCACAAATTCAATTTCTCTTGCAAATACAGAGAGAACCAGTTTATTTTTATGCTCCTCATGCCGGTTGTAAGAACGAAACTGACCGTTTACTACCACCATCATACCTCTATAGTCCCCACTTACATCGAGCAGTCTCTCTGAAATCATCACTGGGATAATATCCATAGATTCAGACAATCTCGCCACCTGAATATCTACCATATAGAAGCCCTCGCCAAATATTTCATGGCTAAATGAGAACTCACTCACAATCTCCCCCATGACTGTCACCTGATTATTTTCTATCACCTGCTCATGATACCCATTTTTTGTCTTTAATGTCTCTTGCATTATTTCATTCTCCCTTCGTTCTTGTAGTTAAATCATATGCTAGTTTATACGGTAAATAAAGCTTGAAATATCGCAGAAACACTGATAATTCAAGGCATTTCGGCAATATTTGACGGCGTTTGACAAATCCTCGTATCCCAATGCGCCACAATTTGCCAAACGCCGTAGAAAAGTTTTCTCTTTATATTTTTCATTGCAAAAAGCACACATAAGTGCTATACTATTTTAGTTTTGAAAAGAAATTCTTAATGAATTACTGTGTTTGAAAATATGGAGGATCTATATATGATACAGAAAAGAGAAGATGTCAGAAACATCGCTATTATCGCCCATGTAGACCATGGCAAAACCACTCTTGTAGATGAACTTTTAAAACAGAGCGGTGTGTTTCGCGAAAACCAAGAAGTTGCTGAACGTGTTATGGATTCTAATGATATAGAGCGGGAACGCGGTATCACAATACTATCAAAAAATACGGCTGTCACGTACAAAAATACAAAGATTAATATTATCGATACACCTGGTCATGCTGATTTTGGCGGTGAGGTAGAGCGCGTGCTCAAAATGGTAAATGGTGTTATTCTTGTTGTTGACGCATTTGAAGGCGCCATGCCTCAAACAAAATTTGTGCTCAAAAAAGCATTGGAACTTAAACTTCCAGTCATTGTATGCATCAACAAAATTGACCGTCCTGAAGCGCGTGCTTCCGAGGTCGTTGATGAAGTGCTTGAACTTTTTCTTGAGTTAGATGCAGACGACTCTCAACTTGACTGTCCATTTGTGTATGCCTCTGCCAAAACGGGGGTTGCTTCTTTAGAAGAAGATGAAACAGGAGTCGATATGACACCATTGTTTGAGACAATCCTAGATTATATTCCAGCACCAGAAGGAGATCCTGACACCGGAACGCAAGTTCTAATTAGCACCATTGACTACAATGAATATGTTGGTCGTATCGGTGTGGGTAAAGTTGACAATGGCACAATTTCGGTCAATCAAGAAGTCATTATTTGTAATCACCATGAACCGGACAAACAGAAAAAAGTAAAAGTTAGCAAGCTTTATGAATTTGATGGTTTGAATAAAATAGAAGTAAAAGAAGCGCAAATTGGTTCCATTGTTGCTATTTCTGGTATCACAGATATTCATATTGGCGATACGCTCTGTGCTGTCGATAATGTAGTACCAATTCCTTTTCAAAAAATCAGTGACCCTACAATCGCTATGCATTTTCTAGTAAACGATTCTCCTCTTGCAGGACAAGAAGGAAAATATGTCACCAGTCGTCATCTTCGCGACAGACTATTTCGAGAGCTGAATACAGATGTATCTCTGCGTGTTGAGGAGACAGAAAATACAGATGCATTCAAAGTTTCCGGCCGTGGGGAATTACATCTTTCTGTCTTAATTGAAAATATGCGCCGTGAAGGTTTTGAATTTGCAGTAAGCAAAGCAGAAGTATTGTATAAAACAGATGAAAATGGCAAAAAATTAGAGCCAATGGAACTTGCATACATTGATGTTCCCGAGGAGTTTTCAGGAACTGTCATTGAAAAACTTAGTCAGCGAAAGGGCGAGCTACAAAATATGGGCAAAGCAAGCGGCGGCTACGCCCGCTTGGAGTTCTCTATTCCATCGCGTGGACTAATTGGATATCGTGGTGAATTTCTAACAGATACAAAAGGAAATGGCATTTTAAACACAATCTTTGACGGTTATGGACCATACAAGGGCGATATCCAATACCGCAAACAAGGTTCGTTAATTGCGTTTGAAGCAGGAGAAGCAATCACCTATGGTTTGTACAATGCGCAAGAGCGCGGCACTCTATTTATTGGACCAGGAGAGAAAGTTTACTCTGGTATGGTGGTTGGTCAAAATGGAAAGGGAGAAGATATTGAACTGAATGTCTGCAAAAAAAAGCAGCTTACAAACACACGTTCTTCAAGTGCTGACGAGGCATTGCGGTTAACACCGCCTAAAATTTTAAGTTTGGAACAGGCACTTGACTTTATCGACACGGACGAGCTTCTGGAAGTAACACCCCAAAGCCTTCGCATCCGCAAAAAGATTCTCGATCCCACTTTAAGAAAGCGGGCAGGTATGAAAAAAAATTGATACGTCACACAATTAAATCCCTTGCATATATTATAAAAAACATTTGCAGGGGATTTTTATGTCTCAAATTTTGAAAGCTGAAACACCCGCTTATTCTGGAGATTTAACCATCAACGTCACATCATCACTGGGTTTTATCCCCATAGATAATGCCACGATAACCATCTCTTACTCTGCTGCTCCTAACTCCGTTGTTGAGACACTTACCACAAACGATTCTGGTCTTACAGACACAATTTCGCTTCCTGCTCCAAGCCTTTCCTACAGCACAGAAATTAGTGATGTACAGCCTTACTCAGAATATAATATCTCTGTTACCGCACCAGGTTATGAGCCGGTTTTTATCTCTGGCACAGAGATACTCCCTGATGTCACAGCAATACAACCAGTCACTATGAATCCCATTGAAGTCGAACCTCCAGGGGAAGCGGAGGAAGATATCATTATACCCGACCACACACTCTACGGGGAATACCCTCCTAAAATACCCGAAGATGAAATTAAACCGATGGACGAGAGTGGAGAAATTGTACTAAGCCGTGTTGTAATACCTGAATATGTCATTGTACACGATGGTATACCACAGGATTCCTCTGCGCCCAATTACTACGTGCGCTATACTGACTACATCAAAAATGTTGTATCGTCTGAAATTTATGCGACATGGCCAGAGAACGCCATTTACGCAAACACACTGGCGATTATGTCTTTTACACTAAACCGTGTGTATACAGAGTGGTATCGGAATCAAGGTTATAACTTCACCATCACTTCCTCCACCGCTTATGATCAAAAGTGGATTCATGGCAGAAATATCTATCAAAACATTAGCCGTATTGTAGACAGTATCTTTTCAAACTATTTGTCACGCCCAGGAGTACGTCAACCAATTTTTACTTCATATTGTGATGGAAATCGTGTTACCTGCGACGGGCTTTCCCAATGGGGTAGCAAGTATCTAGGCGATCAGGGATACACACCAATAGAAATCATTCGTTATTATTATGGAAATGATATGTACATTAATTCCACATCCTATATCTCTGGTGTTCCCTCCTCCTGGCCAGGCTATGACCTGACGATTGGTTCCTCTGGTCAGAAAGTACTACAGATGCAACAACAGTTAAATCGTATCGCTCAGAATTATCCAGCAATTCCTCGTATCAACGAAGACGGAATCTTTGGAACAGCCACTGCCAACGCAGTCCGTACTTTCCAACGTGTGTTCGGTCTTGCTCCCACTGGAATTGTTGATTACCCTACTTGGTATAAAATCTCGGAAATATTTGTGGGTGTAACCCGCATCTCAGAACCAGGATAACCTGAAAAAAATATATTACGATTCACTCTATGCAAAATAATACAAACGTTCCAATTCTTCTATCTTTGCACAGGCACTTGTCGCCTCTGCAATTTCCTTGCAAAGGCGGTCATACTCCTCAATTGGTGCTATGACCGTCATCTCTACATCAGCCATATAGACACTATCCTCTATCTCAATTTTTTTACTAGCCAAAATATATTGAATTTTTCCAACCATGTTGTAATCCGTCCGAATCTTTAGTTTGACTCCAAAATGCTGATGGGCTGTCTCACACTTTTGCAGCGCTTCCTTCAACACACCAGAGTATGCTCGCACAAGGCCACCAGTTCCCAATAATGTTCCACCAAAATATCTTGTGACTACAGCAACAACATTTCTAATTCCGCTTCCAAGCAATACCTCAAGCATTGGACGCCCTGCGGTGCCACTCGGTTCCCCATCATCACTGCTTCTGGTGAGTTGCGCCTTGCTTCCTATTACAAAGGCAGAACAATTATGCTTGGCATCATAGTATTTCTTTTTCATCTCTTCTATAAAAACGATTGCCTCCTCCTCGCTCTCGGCAGGGCACACTGTTGCTATAAATCTTGATTTCTTTTCCACAAGTTCTGCCTCTGCCCCTTTCGTGAGCAATACAAAATCGTCATACAACTGTTCTGTCATATCTTTTTCCATATCCAACCTCCAACCAATCAACTTTTATATTCCTATCATAACCTGTAGTTGTATAAAATGCAAATATTCCGCCTAAACTAATATTTGTATAGTTATAGTTAGTGTTACTGTTCACTCCGTTCCAGTAACATGTAAAAATCCATGCAAAATTTGCTTCGCAAATGGATTTTTACTTGCAAC
>ERZ808041.366-NODE-366-length-37743-cov-28.789571_pt1 | contig 37743 bp, 32 predicted proteins | sample MGYA00380192_ERZ808041 | MGnify/ENA primary metagenome ERZ808041 (study PRJEB31490, sample SAMN06133412) | mouse gut metagenome | isolation source: Z1_1 | host: mice | place: China: Chengdu | collected 2015-05 ...
CCAAGCTCGGCCAGCACGCACCAGCGCACAAACACACATACAGCCGCATGCCAAGGTACCAGCATGCGGCTGTTTTTATATAGCTATTTTCTAAACCTTAAACCCTAAACCCTAAACCTTAAAGCTCAGCCACCTCTTCCGGAGTGAAAATAACCTCCATTGTATCGCCGGTAGTCTCGCTGGTGTAAAGGTACTTGAGTCCGAGTCCGGCTTTGACGAGCAGGGGTTTTGAGACATTCATGAACTCCGCCTCCTGTAAAAGCCTCTCACGTATCTGTGCCTTAAATTCGGCAGCATCATCCCTGAGAGCCTTGATTAAGGCTCCGTCCTCGGTGTCCGCCACAGTGTAGTTGTACACCCAATTACCGTCGGCGATTTCTGCAGATGTCCATGTAAAGTATTCGTCAATCTGGCTTGGCAATTCGGCATTGACTTCTACCAAGGTGGTCTGCAATTGTTTCATGGCCTCGTCTTTCTCGTTTTTGCAGGACGAGAAAGAGACAACCGCGAAGCCTAAGAGAAGCATCAGAAGAATTTTTTTCATAAGCATTAAATATTGGTTGGTTTGGAGCAAATTTAGCATAAAAATCCGAAATATCAATCCATAATACACTTTTTCTTCCGATATTTGCATATATTTGCAAACAAATCAATCTTAAATCACAATCATGACAAACCAACCGCGCATGTGGCACGACTCCTCGGCCATGATTTTCTGGGGGATACTGGCCCTGACCCTGTTCGGCCTTATAGCCTCAGTCCTGGAATCATTATTCGGAATATTCGACGGATTTTTCAGAATTCTAAACCATTACTCTGACATGGCGTCGCAGTTCGGCGCCGGCGACAACAATTTATATAAACTCGTCAGAATCTACGAAAACACGACGCTCTCCATGCGCGTGTTCCAGATTCTCACCATCGCCGGATGGATATTCTATGTGTACGGCCTCTCGCGCTTCCGCCACGCGCAGACCACCGAGCGAGCCGCCGGTCTGACGGGGCGCCTCTACAGCGCCTGCTGGCTGGGACTTGTGTCCATGCTCTGCTATTTCCTCGCAAGCTGGCTGGGATGGTTCGGAGTGCTGTTCCGCATTGCGGGATGGATTCTGCTGCTCGTCTCGCTCTTCAAGTTCCGCAGCGCCTTCAGCCACCTCACCCGCGAGGAGAGCTGGAATGCGACGGCACAGCGAGGCGCCGCCACGCTGCGCACATCCTACACCCTGGCAATCATACTCCAGTTCTTCCCGCTGATATGCGGCATACTGCTTCTGTTCGCCTTCTTCGGCATGGCCTCCCAGCTTCCCTCACTCCTTCAAAACTTCTAAGCCATGAACATTATAGTTATAATAGCGGCCTTAATGGCCATACTGCTGCTTGCGGCACTCATAATCAGCGTTCTGCAAGTCATATTCATGATTCTGGGATGGTACCGCATCAAGAACAGCGCGCCCGAGCAATGCGAGGACACGGACGATGACGACACCGCCGGCTCCCGGAACGGCCTCGTGGCAGGCATCACCATAGGAGCCGCCGTCCTGCTCACAGCGCTTGTGCTGTGGCCCAAGTCAGCTCCCGCCGAAGCGGAAGAATACGGGACAGACGACTGTGACACCGAATACGTGATTGACGAGGATTGGGACGAGCCAACGGCAATCGAAGAGGCCGAAGCTGAAACTTACTTCGAGGAAGAGGCAGTTCCTGAAAGCTCCGACGAAGGCGCCGACCAATACACCTATGCCATGCAGGGCTTCATCAACGGCTCGTATGCCATAGAGATGACGCTCTACACCGACGGCGGCAACTACTTCTCCGGTGAATATTTCTACACCAAAAACAAGACTCCAATAGAGTTGCGCGGGCAGCTGACGGACGGCAGCGAGCACCTTGTGCTCGACGAGTACGTCGGCATGAACAACACAGGCACCTTCGACGGAACCTTCTCCGGCAACACCTACACCGGCACGTGGACCCGCGCCGACGGCGAGAAATCCTTTCCCTTCAGCGTAACTGTAAAATAACCGACATGAACAGAACACTTATCCTCCCTGCCCTTCTCGCGGCGACCATAACCGGCGCCGCGCAGGTGTCGCTGCCGTTCACAGTGAAAGCCCCCGACTGGAAAGGCATCGTAACGGTGGCCGATGAAAACAATCCTCCGATGATCTTCCGGACGCCCAACGCCTCGGCCGACATCATCGTCGCGGAGGAAGGCCCGGAATACGACACCTACCGCTGGGAATCTCAGTCCGTTTTTCTCGGCGAAGGAGAGTCGAGGCTCACGGTAGGCCCCAACAGCTATCTGCCGCTGCTGGGCACACAGGGCGCATGGGCTCACGTGCTGCTCGAAAGTGACATGTCGGGATGGGTGCCATGCCCGGGGAACGACGGCCTCAAGCGCGCCGACACGTACCCGCTGACCTATGCCGATCTTGTGGAGAGCAGCTCCGTAATCGCCTGGCAGACGCCCGACAAAGAGACATACGCAATATGCGCGGATGCTGAAAACGGCTACGGATGGTCGGTCGACTTCTATGTGGGCAAACTGGCGGGAGGCTACCTTGTGATGCCATATGTATGCACGGTGGAGACATCGCCGGAGCTCAAGCATCCCGGCATACTCAACGGCAAACTCGGCCAATACGACCTTGAGAAGTTCACCTGGCACGAAGTCGAATATATCCTCAGCCACAGCAAGCCCATCGGCGACGGGCAGACCCTCATACAGTACGGCGTCCGCCACGAGGGAGCGCCGATTATCCTTGAGTTCATGACGAGATAGGCCGAGGGCTTAAATTAACAAAAATTTAAGCCCCGAATCAAATACTTTTGCTATTTTTGCATTGTTAACCATTCACCAATCTATACCTCATGGATATTAACAAAATCATGGCCGACCTCGAGGCCAAGCACCCCGGCGAGAAGGAATATCTTCAGGCCGTAAAAGAGGTGCTCATGTCCGTACAGGACGTCTACAATCAGCATCCCGAATTCGAGCGCAACAAAATCGTCGAGCGCATGGTCGAGCCCGACCGCATCGTCACCTTCCGCGTGACATGGATCGACGACAAGGGCGAAGTACAGAACAACATAGGCTACCGCGTACAGTTCAACAACGCCATCGGCCCGTACAAGGGCGGCATCCGCTTCCACGCTTCCGTCAACCTCAGCATCCTGAAGTTCCTCGGCTTCGAGCAGACCTTCAAGAACGCCCTCACCACGCTGCCCATGGGCGGCGCCAAGGGCGGCAGCGACTTCTCGCCCCGCGGCAAGAGCGACCGCGAGATCATGCGCTTCTGCCAGGCCTTCATGCTCGGCCTCTGGAAGAACCTCGGTCCCGACCGCGACGTGCCCGCAGGCGACATAGGCGTGGGCGGCCGCGAGGTGGGCTACATGTACGGCATGTACAAGCGCCTCGTCAACCAGCACGACGGCACCTTCACGGGTAAGGGCCTGAGCTTCGGCGGCTCGCGCATCCGCCCGGAGGCCACCGGCTTCGGCGCCCTCTACTTCGTGCAGAGCATCCTCAAGGAGAAGGGCGAGACCATCCAGGGCAAGACCGTGGCTATCTCGGGCTTCGGCAATGTGGCGTGGGGCGCAGCCCTCAAGGCCACCGAGCTGGGTGCCAAGGTTGTCACCATCTCCGGCCCGGACGGCTACATCTACGACCCCGCCGGCCTCAACGCCGAGAAGATAGACTACATGCTGGAGCTCCGCGCCAGCGGCAACGACATCGTGGCTCCCTACGCCGAGAAGTTCCCCGGCAGCGAGTTCTTCGCCGGACGCAAGCCCTGGGAGCGCAAAGTGGACATCGCGCTGCCCTGCGCCACACAGAACGAGGTGAACGGCGACGACGCCCGTCAGCTCGTCGAGAACGGTGTGGGCCTCGTGGCCGAAGTCAGCAACATGGGCTGCACCCCCGAAGCCATCGACACCTTCCTGGCAGCACGCATCATCTACGCTCCCGGCAAGGCCGTGAACGCAGGCGGCGTAGCCACCTCGGGCCTGGAAATGAGCCAGAACGCCATGCACCTGCAGTGGAGCGCCGAGGAAGTGGACGAGAAGCTCCACACCATCATGCGCGACATCCACGAGCAGTGCGTCAAGTTCGGACGCCAGCCCGACGGCTACATCAACTACATGAAGGGCGCCAACATCGCCGGCTTCATGAAGGTGGCCGACGCCATGATGGGCCAGGGCGTGATTTAATTCCACACCGCGAAATACCGCACGGGCGGAGTCGCAATCGCACGGCTCCGCCCGCTTCGTGCGAAATGCCGACGTCAGTCCTCCTGCGGAGGGAGCTGGGAGGCTTTGCGGGCGTCGGCGAATTTGGCGCGCATGGTGGGATTGCCGTGGGTGAGTTTCTTGATGGTGAAGTCGTTTTCGATGACTTCGCCGGCGCGGACGAGCTTCTGGGTGCTGGTGTCGAACAGGGCCTTGATCTTGCGCAGACGGTCGATCTGTTTCTCGGCGTCCTCGATGGCGCGGTCGATGGAGGCAATGGCCTCGTCGTGCTTCTTGCGGTGGGCGTCCACGAACTTCATGAATTCGCCGGCGAACTTGTCGCGGCGCTCCTCAAAGCGGGTGACGTCGATGCTCTGCGCACGGGCCACGGAGAGCTCACGGCGCAGGGTTACGAGGGTGGCGGCGGTGCGGCGCGACGACTGGCTGAGCAGGGAGATGACGGGCATGAAGAACTGGGGACGCACGACGTACATCTTCTCGAAGCGGTAGGACACGTCGACGATGCCCTCGTTGTAGAGGTCGTTGTCGGCCTCCAGGGTGCTGACGAGCACGGCGTACTCGCAGCCCTTCTCGCGGCGGTCCTTGTCGAGCTTGGCGAAGAAGTCCTCGTTGCGGTGCTTGGTGGCCGTGAGGTCGGCCTCGTTTTTCATCTCGAACATGATGGAGAGGCATTCCTCGCCGTCGATGTAGTCGCGGAATATGAAGTCGCCCTTGGAGCCGGAGCTGGCGTCGTTGTCCTTCTCGAAGTAGGCCGACCGGAAGCCGCCCTGGCTGCGGGCGATGTTGAAGACGTTGTAGCAATGCTGCTCGAGAGTCTCGCCGAGCATCTTTGTGGAGAGGCGGCTTTTCATGTCGCGGTAGCGCTCTATCTCCTCGTCCTTGGCTTTCAGCATGAGCTTGTGCTGCTCGCGGAGCTCGAGCTCCTGCTTCTCGGCGGCAAGGCGCTGTGCCTCCAGGCGGGAGGTCAGCTCGGTGATGGCCCGGTCGCGGCGGTGCAGCTCCTCGAGGCCGCTGTTGCGGGCGTTGGTGAGGTCGAGGCGGTGCGCCGTCTCCAGATTGTCGAGGCGGCTCTGGAGTCCGGCTATCTCCTTGTCCTTCTTGGCGGCCAGCTCGCCGAGCTGGCGGATGCGCTCGGCGTCGGCCGAGGCCATGTCGGCCTTGCGCTCGGCGTCGCTGCTGCCGAGGCGTCCGCGCAAGCGCTCTATCTCGCGGGTCAGGGCGCTGATGTCGCGGTCTCTGGCGGCGAGGGCGCTCTCCATAGCTTTCTGCGCCTCCAGCTCGCGGTTTTTCTCGCGCTCGCGGTGCATCTCGGAAATCTCGTCGAGGCGGCGGCGCACCTCGGCCTCGAATTCGGCGGTTTTGATTTGCGCCAGCAGGGCGGTGTATTCGCTGTCGTTGGCCTCGAACGACTTTTTGCAGTGAGGACAGATAATAGCCATAGTTGTGTGAGTTTTTACACTGCAAAGATAGCCACTCTTATGCAAGAAACCCAATTCTGCCTGAAAAAGTACCAATGTATAACAAGAATTTTTGCAAAGCCGTGGCGGGATGGCGAAAAAGCATTAAATTTGCGTATCTTAAAAATCACTATGAAACACATTCTTGCCATACTGGCGATAGTCCTGGCGACAAATGCCCGGGCTTACGAACTACTTGACGGGCGCATCGACGACTCGGCCTACTATCCGTCCACGGTACATACATTCAAGGTGTCGGTTCCGGAGAACTATGACCCGAAGGCGGGCGCATGCCTCTACGTGGGACTCGACGGCATTCTGTGCCGGGCTCCGGAGCGCATAGACAGCCTTATCGCCACGGGCGACATTCCGCCAATGATAGGCGTCTATCTCCAGCCCGGAATCGTGTACGGCACGGACGGAGAGGTGCTGCGCTACAACCGCAGCAATGAGTTCGACGCTCCGGACGGCCGCTTTGCGCGCTTCCTGGAGACGGAGCTGCTGCCTGCCGTGCGGTCGCTGCGCACAGCCGACGGCAAGGAAATAGCGCTGCGGCCGGGGGCTGGAAACGCCATGATATTCGGGCTGAGCAGCGGCGGCATAGCGGCCTTCAACGCCGCATGGCAGCGGCCGGACCTCTTCGGGAGGGTGTACAGCGGCTGCGGCACGTTCGTGCCGATGCACGGCGCCGACGGGCTGCAGAGCCTTGTGCGCAAGTCGGAGCCGCGCCGCATCCGGGTCTTCCTCCAGGACGGATACAGCGACAGCTGGAATCCGCTGTTCGGGTCGTGGTACGAGGCCAACCGGATGCTGGCCTCGGCGCTTGAGTTCGCAGGCTACGACTGCGCCTTCGACTGGGCGGAAGGCGGCCACAGCGTGGTGCGTACGTCGGCCATATTCCCCGACGTGATGAAATGGCTGTGGGACGGAAGCAGCGCCGGGCGCCCGACGGGCAACGCCACACTCGCCCCCATACTGGACGGTGCCGGAGAATGGACCGCGGAGGCAATCGAAAATCCGGCAGCCGGAGAGGCCACAGCCATATATCCCGACAGCACTTTCACGGTAAACCGCCGCGAGGGCTCCAACTATCTGTGGCAGACACTTCGGCGCCCGGACGGCACACTCTATGCCGCGCAGCCGTTCTACTGGCTACACTCGACAGAGAACCGGGCCCTGAGCATCGGCGGCATGGCTTTCGACGCCGACGGGATGCTGTGGGTGGCGACCGACGCCGGCATCCAGATATGCGACCAGAACGGACGCGTACGGGGCATCATCGCCCTACCCCGGGAGCTTGCAACAGCGGCGGCCGACAGCCGCACGGCGGGGCTGCCCGCAGGCTCGTCGCTCGCCATTTCGGACGGCCGGATCACGCTGACTACGCCACACGCCACCTACCGCCGCAGACTGAACGTGCGTCCGGCCATACCCGGCCGGCGCCCCAAACCGCAGGGACAAGGCTAAGAGGTCAAATGAACTGTTTCATTTCACAGGGACAGGTGTAGTATTGGATAAGACCTACCGGCGTCGTCAGTTTCATCTCTTGATATAACACGGAATCCTTTCGCTTTGTAGAAATTCAATGCCAATGGATTCTGTTCGTTTACATCGACCTTTGTCGCGCCTCTTTGTTTCGCAAATTCAACGAGTGCAGATCCACACCCTTGACCGCGACGGTCACTGTCTATAAAGAGCATCTCTATTGAGTCCAGACTCAATCCTATGAACCCCGCATACACGCCATTGTCAGTAATTGCATATAGATCGACATTGGGAAAATAGTCGGGAATCAGCGCAATCCTTATCTCATTGAAGTCCTTTTCTTTCAGGAAACTGTGGGTGGCCTTTACTGAACGCTCCCATATTCCGGCGAGCGTTTCATAATCTTTTTCATTGCATCTTACTATCTCCATATCACAAAATTACCGGTTTTTCACGGGATTTTAGTAATTTTTGATATGAAGATAATAAATGCAGTCCCCAAAAAATATGAGGATAATGATGCATATATGAATATCCTCATGCGTGTGAGTGAACGTAGATATTCGGCTAAACCCGTCTCTCCCAAGCCGATGTCGGCAATCCGACCATGCACAAATGGACAAACGGCACCCGGACAGAGTGCATCAGAATCGGCTTAATCAAGCTCTAAAACACTATAAGCCCGATGCACAATTCAAGCCATCCGGAACTCCAAATGGTTCGTTTTTCTGGCTTGACCCAGTTTATGTAAATTTTGGTAGACAAACGGTAGACAAAAACAAAAGAAAAATCCCGCGACTCATGATTTTTAATGAGTTACGGGATTGATTGGTGCCCAGAACAGAACTACAGATATTATATTCTGATACTGCCAACTATATTTTAATTATCGTTGATATTTAGGTAATTATAAGAGGGTAGTATTACCTTGAAAGTATTTGGGAGTAAAGAAAAGTAAGATTTTTGCACGTAAAATTGCACGTAAAATATATTCTTCGTATCTTTGCAGAGTAAACCCATAACCTCTCCCAAAGATGGCAACATTTAGATTTGAACTCGATCATAAGCCGACACGGAATAAGACTTACAATCTTTATCTGATGGTCACGGCTGCAGGTAAACGCACAAAGAAGAAAACTGGCATACAGCTGAAGCGCATTGATGACTTCAATCCCCAGTGTAAAGGGAATAATTGGATTCGTGCGAATGTTCCTGAGTCAAAGGTCCTCAATGAGCAGTTGCGCCTCATGCTCATGCAAGCCAATGAAACCTATAGAGAGTTGGCGTCAGACGGCGATGTGTCATCAGCTAAGGTAATAAAGAATCTGGATGCTGAATATGTGTCGCCATCTTTCATGACGTTTGCACGTGAACGGACACAGATGATTTATGACAATGGCGGCTGGCGCAACTGGCGTAAATATTGCGGACTCATCAATAAACTCGATGCTTTCCGCAAGAAACGCCGTATGGCTGATATAACCATCGACGACCTGACTGTTGATTTATTGACGCGCTTCGATAATTTTCTCCATAAATGGGAGAATGAACGCGAGCCGGGGAAACTGCTACATCCCAATACAATCGAAGTACAGTTCAACATACTACGCACTCTCGTGCATCGCGCAATCGAGGTCGGCATAATGGAAGCATCAAAGGATCCATTCCTTGTGTTCAAATACAAAGGGGTAAAGACAACGAAGGAGAAACTGAGCGATACCGAGATGGAGCGCATTATTGCGCTTGAATTGGAGGAGGGCTCGCTGATATGGCACTGCAAAAACTATTTTCTGTTCAGCTACTATTGCGCTGGTATTCGTGCAGCCGACCTTATTCAGCTTCGGTGGAGAAACGTCACAGAGAATGGCCGTCTGCACTATCAGATGGGGAAGAACCATAAAGACCGCGACCTTGTCCTCGTAGAGCAAGCCCTTGAAATCCTCGGCCATTATCACCGCGAGGATGTCAAGCCGGATGATTATATTTTCCCTCTGCTTGACAACGAGGCGCCGTATGCGAAATTCATCACACAGGCGGATAAGGATAGGATGAAGCCGGAGTTACGTCATCAACTCTATCAGCATATCTCTGCCAAAAATGCACTCATAAACAAGTATCTCAAGAAGATTGCAGAGAAGGCCAAGATTACTGCCAATCTCACGATGCACATCAGTCGCCACACTTTTGCTCACATCGCTCAGGAATCCGGAGCCGAGAGCTCCGCTATCAAGAATATTCTGGGACATAGCAACCTCGCGACTACAGAGCGTTATATGGGCAGCTTTGATACAACGAAGACCGACAACACCCTTCGCTCGTTGTTCAAGAAGAAAAAGGTCGGTGCCGATGGCCTGACCGATGAAGAACGAGTGCAACAGGCGGTCGAATTGCTCAAAGGTATGACACCTGAACAAATCATGGCAGTAATTTCGGCAATCAACAAATAGCGGTTGTGTAACTGGCGAATTATGAGTAATTTTGCACATATAATTACAAAAATATGCCTCTGACTAAAGATGAAATAAGGTCGCTATTGGGCGATATTGAGAATGAGCGCGTGGAGCGCACATTATCCACTGACAATACGAAGAAAATGTCGGAGGCAATCTGTTCATTTGCCAACGACATCCGTAACACGAAGAAACCTGGCTATTTTATGATTGGCGCGGATGATAACGGCAAACTCGATGGGCAGACGTTCACCGATGAACAGCTTCGTTCCTATGCCGGGCTTCGCAATTCCGGGACAATACTTCCACCACCCGCCATGATGGTCTATAAAGAAACTTTTCCTGAAGGAGAGATTGCCGTCATCGAAGTTCAGCCAAGTGAAGATACTCCAGTCAGGTACAAGGGTGTGATTTGGATTAGAATCGGAGCCAGAAAAGCCGAGGCGAATACGGAAGAGGAACGAATTTTGACCGAGAAAGGACAGATACATAGCTCTTCTTTCGATGGTCGTCCATGCCGAGAAGCAACTATTGATAACATAGACGTGGAGTTGTTCAAGAACGAGTATCTGCCCAAAGCTGTTTCGCCAGCAACATTAGCTAAGGATAAGCGCACGCCAATTCAGCAGATGGCATCATTGCGTCTGTTTGACACTCGTTTTAATTGCCCCACCTATGCCGGAATCCTATTGCTAGGACACGATCCTCAGTATTTCATTCCGGGGGCATACATTCAGTATGTTAGGTTTGCTGGGACTACCCGCGCAACCAAGGTATTGAAGGAAAACCGCTTCAAGGGCAACCTTATAACGATGCTTAAAGAGTTGGAATATTTCATCAAGTATTCCATTGAGAACAAACGTCCGGAATTTGTCAGCGTATTGCGCGAGGAGCCTCGTATCAACTATCCATGGGAAGCAATACGCGAGCTTGCCATGAATGCCGTGATGCATAGAGCGTATAACGGAAATAATTCTCCGATAAAGTTTTACGAATACAGCGACCGCATCGAGATAGACAATCCCGGCAATCTCTACGGGAAAGTCAATTTGGAAAACTTCCCCAACGAAACAGACTACCGCAATCCGAACATCGCTGAGATAATGCTGAATCTTGGCTATGTCAATCGCTTTGGAAGTGGTGTCAATACAGTTTCGACGCTTCTTGAAGAGAACAAAAGTAATCCTGCTGAATTTTTGCTTGGCGATTACACGACCTTCAAGGTGGTTGTTCAGAATGCCGATGTCATAGAAAATGGCACAGATGTCATAGATAAAAAGCCTACTGTCATAGTAAATGTTACAGAGAATGGCACCAATAATAATGGGGTTGACACCAATAGTGGCACCAATGAGAGCACAGATGGCACCAATATTAATGGTGTTGGCACCAATAGTGGCACCAATAATGATGCTCAGCGGAAAGCAGCTATAATAGAGATGATGAGGCATAATAAACGTGTCAGTGTCACACAAATATCCAGAACCTTGAATATTCCTCGCAGAACTCTATTTAGAATCATTGATATATTGAAGTCTGAAAACAGAATTAAACGTGTCGGTGATTTAAAATCCGGTACTTGGGAAGTCATTGAGTAAGTTGCGAAATCATTCCATGTATGAAACTGTGTCTGACGAGCTGAAAAGGTTGCGGGCTGAAAATGCCCGGCTACGGGCGTTGCTGGCTCAACATGGGATTGCGCCGGACGAGCCGGAGAATATGTCGCCTCGAAAGCCTGTGCTGTCTTTGGAAGAGAAGGTCACGCTGTTTCGCAGTCTATTTCAAGGGCGTGAGGATGTGTTTGCTCGGCGATGGTTCAGTCCAACGACAGGCAAGAGCGGCTATCAACCTGTGTGCGCTCGGGAGTGGAACCGTGAGTATTGCGATAAGAAAAAATTCAAATGCGCCGAATGTCCGAACCGCGAGTTTCAGCCATTGGGATATGATGACATTTATCGTCACCTTGAAGGCAAGGATCCAAATGGGCGCGATGTCATTGGAGTATATGCCATTTTACCGGACAATACCTGCAAGTTTCTTTGTTGCGATTTCGATGACAAGAGCTGTGAGCATGGCTATCAGAAGGACGTTATGGCCTACGTGGGCGTTTGCCGCGATTGGGGGATTCCAGCGTATATTGAGCGTTCAAGATCGGGCAACGGCGCGCATGTATGGATTCTGTTTAATGAACCAGTCAAAGCTAGAACAGCTCGAGGTCTTGGTAATGCAATTTTAACCGAGGCGATGGAACGGGAGGGACGGATGTCGTTCAAGTCATACGACCGTTTCTTCCCGAATCAGGATTTCATGCCGGCCGGAGGCTTCGGCAATCTTGTAGCTTTGCCGTTGCAGGGGCGAGCGAGGAAAGATGGCAACAGCGTGTTTGTCAATGATGATTTCGTTCCGTTCAGGAATCAATGGGAATATCTGCAAGACATGAAGAAAATGTCAGCAGAAGAAGTTGAAAGACTGATATCGAGATATGATAAGGGACCACTTGGCGAATTGTCGAAGTCCAGCGAAGTCACGCCATGGGAACGCCCTCAACCCCGACCGATGACGAAAGCCGATTTCCCAAAGGCAATCACGATTACACGTTCTTCAGGCATCTATATACCGACTGAGAACCTCTCTGCAAAAGCTATCAATCATCTCAAACGCCTGGCTGCTTTCAAGAATCCTGAATTTTATGCAAAACTCGGAATGAGGTTACCGGTGTATAATCTGCCGCGAATAATTTCATGCTCGGAAATAACGGATGATTATCTGATGCTTCCCCGTGGTTGTGAAGAAGCTGCTGTTGACTTTTTCAAGAGTAATGGTGTGGAAGTCGGAATTGAAGATAAAACCAATCCGGGGCAGAGAATTGATGTCGAGTTCATGGGGTCGTTGTACGAAGAACAACAAAGGGCTATTGAAACGCTGGAGGCACATCGATGTGGTACTCTTTATGCAACGACGGCTTTCGGCAAGACCGTTACAGCCGCAGCATTGATTGCTCGGAAGAAAGTTAATACACTCATACTGGTTCATACCAAGGCTTTGCTCGACCAGTGGCGCGAACGTCTCGAAGAATATCTGTCAACCGATTTTCAGCCTGAACAACAGTCCAAAGGTCGCGGTCGCCGGAAGAAATTTCAGCAGTTCGGAGCGTTATCCTCCATAGAAAACACCCTAAATGGCAAAATTGACATTGCGCTTTTACAGTCATGCATGAGTGATAATGAAGTCAAGCCATTTGTGCACCATTATGGCATGGTGATAGTAGACGAATGTCATCATGCTCCGGCGGTCAACTTCGAGCGCGTGCTTCGTGAGGTCAATGCCAGCTATGTATATGGTTTGACAGCCACGCCAATCCGCAAAGACGGTCATCAGCCAATTATCTTCATGCAATGTGGAGAGATTCGCTATACTGTCGACAGCAAGTCACAACAATCGAAGCAATCTTTTCGACGGCTCCTTATTCCACGTTTCACATCACATCGCAATTTGAAAGCCGACGGTGGAAACTATGCACAGGTTATTGACGAGCTAATTGAAAACGAATCACGCAACAAACTGATACTCTATGATGTCGCCTCAAACCTCTCAGAAGGTCGAACGCCAATCATTCTGACTGCCCGCACAGCGCATGTCGACTTGCTTGCCGAGGAATGCCGCAAGATTTGCCCAAACGTCATTCGACTCGTCGGCAACGATTCTGCAAAAGCCAAGCGTGAGGTTATGGCCCAACTGAGTCATGTCCCGGACGATGAGCCATTGGTTGTTGTGGCGACAGGCAAATATGTGGGCGAAGGTTTCGATTTGCCACGGCTCGACACATTGATGCTCGCATTGCCGGTATCATGGAAAGGACTTATCGCACAATACACCGGGCGTCTACATCGAAACTATCCCGGAAAAACCGAAACACGCATCTATGATTATATCGACCTACGAGTGCCCATCTGCGATTCGATGTACAGGAAGCGGCTTCACGGTTACAAAGCCGTAGGTTATTCCATAGCAATCGCGAACGAAGGTCTGTTCGCCGAGCCGACACCCGAAACAATATTTGATGCCACGACCTTCGAACGGCCTTTCCATGAAGATCTCTCAAAGGCGCGACAAAGCATAATAATATCTACAACACGTCTGCGTTGGAACCGCACGCCGCGAATTATTGAACTTCTTGCCGCAGCCTCACTTCGCGGCGTAGGCATCACGATTATTATTTCCGAAACCGACCATCGTGAATTAGAATTGCAGGCAATGGGCTTCAACATCCTCCATCGCCCAACATACAAAATGCAATGCGCTGTCATAGACCAGCGCATCGGTTGGTACGGCAGTGTGAATTTTGTCGGCCACTCCCTTGCCGACGCCAGCGTCATCCGCATGGCTACCCCCGAGTTTGCCTCAACTCTCTTAGACGCTTTAGGTATTCTGTAAGAGTCCACTAATCATTTGGCTAATTAGTCATCTGGCTATTCTGCCAAACGGCTATGATTTCAAGGCGGAAAAACTCGGTGGTCACACGACCACAGCAAGGTGTCTTTTCAGGTACCTGAAAAGGTTCTGGGGTACTCGGTTGTACCCACAAAACATCCTTGCGTGGATGGGTTGAGAACACTCCAAAGTCGTGTTCTCCATGCCGACGCCTGTGGCACCAGAAGCATTCTACTCGTTGCACGACGGCTCATATTTTTCATGGTAGAAGTCCGATAATTTCGGACTTTGTTGCTTGTTCCGGAATCTTCCCCCTTTCTTAGAAGGGAATGAGAAGGGAAAAGAACGGAACCAAAACGGAATTTCACGGAATGCCTCCGAAATAATTTGGAAAGTATGTGGATATGCCCTTAACTTTGTATCGTAAATGAACGACAAGTCCTCAGTGTTCAAACCGAGAGGATAACCCGGGTACGCGGTTGCCGTTTACCGACCTCATACATATAATAAGTAATAAGCGGGCATATCTGTGGTGAGGAAACCACGCTGAAATGGCCGGAGCACGCGCTCCATCAGCTATGAAGCACACTCCACAAGGTTAAATTCTTGAAAATCAGCCATAGCCTAAGGTTATATAATTGGCTGATCAATTATTTGCTTGGCTGGATAATGAGTTGGCTCGCAGACTATCAAGTTAATTATCTGGCTAATCAGATAGATAACTTTCCGGATAGTTAGCTGGATAGTTGACCAACTATTGTAAGCTTATTGGATTTATCGGTCTAAATTTCGGTAGGCTAATTAATTAGCTTATTAGCTAATCGGCTATACTGTTGCTCAGACATTTGACTAATTAGCTGGTTAGCCAACTAGCTAATTGATTGGCTAATCAATCAGTTGGCCAAATGCTTGGTTATATAATGCAAACCAAACAATCAGCTGTGAATCACATCTCGTATGGTTAAATCAATGAAAATCAGTTGTGGTCTGAAGACCGATAATACGACTGTCCTTTGCTCGGAATGTTAGGACTTACAATAATACTTCCGTAAGTTCTTATGTTCCACAATCAGTTAGTTCTTACCGACGTAAATCATAAAGTCGGAATGGAATCCAGTATTGTAATATGGAAGTACCGGTCTGCTTCCGTATGTACTTGGGTACCTTGGTACTTTGGTACTGACGTTAGTACGTACCCGAGTACCTTATGACTTACTGTCTTCCGTAAGAACTGTTTCCCTTTTGTAAGTAGGGAGATACATACGAAGTTTCCTGCTTACCGAATTCCCTTATCACAACCTGAATGACCTCCCGAAGTCGGGACTATATGTCATTAGGAGCGACATCAGTTATTCCGCCATATCCTACTTCAGGAAATTCAGCGGTATGTGTATCCTCATGGATGTGAATAGGCCATATCAACTATAATGGCATCCGCCAAATTATTTAGAGTTTTTCAACGTGCCACAGGAGCACATCAAAAATGAAACACAATGAGAAACAATGAAATTTCCACCCAAAGCGACATCCCAACAACCAGCACCGTCAATGACAATGATAATGGTGCCGGAAGAAGAGTGGCGCAATCTCCATGACACGCTGGAGCAAATCATCGACCTAATCACCCAACGCAACGCCGATGATTCCAACAGCGAATGGATAGAATCCGACGAAGCCCGCAAGTTACTTGGTGTTTCCCCCAAGACGTGGCAGAACTACCGTGACCAACGCCTAATCCCCTTCTCTCAAATCGGTCGCAAAATATACGTCAACCGCGCTGACCTCGACGCATTCTTGCGCAACCACCGTATAGGCGGCTAAATCTTATTGAGGGATGCACTTTCCAAAGTGTGTCCCTCTCAATATTTTAGAGGTTGGTTTAAATATAAATTTTTATTGAGGCCAACATTTGCGCGCATGAAAATTATTCACTAATTTTGCAGACAAAGAATTTATATTATGACCGAGAGGATAAATCGAATAAAAGTAGTTTTGGCAGAAAAACAAAAGACTAATAAATGGCTGGCTTCTGAGTTAGGCATAAATCCATCGACTGTTTCAAAGTGGTGTACAAACTCTTCACAGCCTGATATTGCATTATTGGTTAAGATTGCAAAAATACTTGATGTTGAATTAGATGAATTGCTGAATAAGGAATTCGTAGAATCTATATAGTCGTTTATTCTTTATAGTATCTTATGAAATTCAGACTTGAAAATCCTCAACACCAGATAACAGCCATACAAAGTGTGGTTGATATCTTTCGTGGCATGGAGCGTAATACTTACGATAATGCACATAACGAGGATATTCACATGAATGTATGCTCCTTATCACGCCAACAAATACAAGATAATATACAAAGCATCATCCATGAGAATGGTGTCTCAGATACGCAGGCATTTCTGGTAAACGAGAATGATGCTTGTATTGAAATGGAGACAGGTACGGGTAAGACTCTTACATACCTTCAAACTGCATATGAGCTATTCAGGCAATATGGTTTAAGCAAATTTATTGTCCTTGTTCCCTCTGTTCCCATTCGACAGGGAGTTATTGATACTTTTGAGAATTTCAAAGAGCAGCTTTCGGATAAGTATGATGTAACCCCTAATGTATTTGTTTATGATAGCTCAAAAATAAGCTTACTTCACGATTTTATCACCTCTGACAATCTTCAGATTATGGTGCTTACAATGGCATCATTCAACTCTGAGAATAATATATTGAATCAGGTTGATCGTGAAGACATGTTCAACAATCTTCCACATCTTGAGTCTCTTGCTCAGACACATCCAATTATATTAATGGATGAGCCTCAGGAGGGTATGGATAGTGATAACTCTAAACAATGGATAGCCAAACTCCAACCTCTGTTTAAACTTCGTTATTCTGCGACCCATGCCGTTAAAAAGAATGTGCTGTACCAACTGACTCCGGCTGAAAGTTATCGACTTGGATTGGTAAAAAAGTTGGAAGTCTTAACCGTATCGGAAAGTAATGATGAGGCAACCTTGAAATTAGAGATTAGTCAGGTGCAATCAACTGCAACTCAGGTCAAGGTCAAGTTAAAACTATGGAAACTGAATAAATCCAAAGGTCGCTTTGAGTTCAAAGAGTCTGGCTTGTTGAAAAAAGATGATAACCTTGCCGACAAATCCGGCAATGAGTCTTATCGCGACTATACCATAAGCCGCATCTATAAATCAATGACAGATCGAAAATGGCATGTCGTATTTACAAATGGGGCTGAAATCATTGAGGGTTCATCATCTGCAAACAAAGAACAGGTATGGGCTTTACAACTCGAATGGCTTGTTCGTCGTCATTTTGAAAACAAGAACAGACTACAGCCTCAAGGCATCAAAAATCTTTCATTGATATTCATTGATAGAGTTGCTAACTATATGAGTCCTGAACGACCGATAATCAAGCAACTTTTTGAGAAGAAGTATCGCCAAGTCTATGCTGAATTTAATGATGGTAAACAGCCGGCTGCTTCTGATGTACTGGCGGCACAAGGTTTTTATTTTGCTAAGACCACGCAAGGCGAATACACCGACAAAGAGGATGCTTGCAGAAAGAACAAAGAGATTTTTGATGAGATTCTGCATAACAAGCAGAGACTTCTTTCTTTTGAGAGTCCGATTGAGTTTATATTTTCCCATTCCGCTTTAGGTGTAGGCTGGGATAATCCCAACGTGTTTGGTATTGCAACGCTTAACGAAAGTTATTCTGAAAACAAAAAACGTCAGGAGATTGGCAGAGGACTCCGTATCTGCGTTAACCAGAGCGGAGAGAGAGTATATGACAATGATGAGACTCCGGAAGAAGAGCAAATCAACCAACTTACTATCGTTCCGAATGAAACATACGAGACTTTCGCTCGTAGCTATCAGCAAGAGTATGAGGAACAATTTGGAGCCGAGGCTAATATTCCTAAGCCAAAACATACTCATAAAGGAAAACGGTTAAATCGTGTAACGTTCAAATTAAAGAAAGATGAAAGCTTCATGAGTGTGTTCCGTCGCTTTTGGAATGTGGTTGCAAGAAAAACTACTTACCGAATCCACATGGACGAGGATGAGTTAATCAGAAGAAGTATAGAATCTCTGAACGAAATACGAATCAATGACTATATCCTTGAGGTACAAAGCATGAGGATAACTGATATAAGTGATCTGAATAATGCCGAGTACTACGGATCTGAATCTTATACTGGTAGGGCGAGGTTCAATCCTCATGACCTTGTTGAGGAAATAAGCGAGAAGACTGGATTATGTTATACATCGGTTCTTAAGATAGTTGCCGGAATCAGCAATCAAGACCAATATATTAAAAATCCTCCTGTCTTCATGGAGCAGGCTGTCTTCAAAATACGACAGATTCAGCTGGACGAACTTGTTCGATGCATCGAATATAGTCCAATCGGAGAAACTTACGATTTTGATTTTAAGGATTTCCGAAAGGATGGATGCGAAAACTGGGTCGACACTCCCAATCATGGTGTTTGGGATAAGACTCTTTATGACAGCATTCTCGAAAAGGAATTCGCAAAAGAGGCAGACAAAATCACAAATACAGAGGTCTTGTGCTTTCTTAAATTTCCGTCATGGTATAAGATACCAACACCGATTGGGAATTATGAGCCTGATTTTGGAGTTGTACTGCACAAAAGGTTATTGAGTAGCCCTGATGAAGATAAAGAATATTATTTCGTTGTCGAGATAAAAGGAACAAATGATATTAATGACACCAGAGCTTTGACTCCCCATGAAATAGGACGTATAAAGTGTGCTGTCAAACATTTTAAATCACTCGGAATTGAGGCTTACTATAAAGCCCCAATTAAAGAATATGATACTTTCAAGGCGCAAGCCAACCAGACAATAAACAATAATGGAAACATATAAAGACCATATCATACAGTCACCGGACATCAATGCTGAACGCTTTGAAACATTACGCAAAATGTTTCCGGACTGGTTTACGCAAGAAGGTAAACTTGACCTCAATGAAGTCAAAAAGGCAGTAAATCCCGATAGCGTTGACGAGACAGAACGCTATGAGTTCCGATGGTTTGGCAAATCAAAGGCCAAACGAAACGCCTTTATGCCTACTCGCGCCACACTGCATTATGATGAAGAACGCAGTGTAAATGCCGATACAACCAAAAATGTGGTAATCGAGGGAGATAATCTTGAAGTCTTAAAGATACTCACACCATCTTATCGTAATAAAATAAAAGTCATCTATATAGATCCTCCGTATAATGCAGATGCACTCACGGCATATAATGATAATTATTCAGAAAGTCGTACGCATTATTGGGAAGATGCCAATATTACTGTAGATGGCGTTCTCATTGACTCAATGTCCGTCCCAGAAGGAAGAAAACATAGTGTTTGGATGAGTGATATTTACTCGCGCCTACTAAAGGCGCGGGATTTACTTTCAGAAGATGGCATAATACTTATTTCGATTAATGATAAAGAGGTAGCGCATCTAAAAAAGATATGCGAAGAAGTCTTTATGCCAGAGAATTTTATTGCTCAGTTCGTATGGATTACAGACGGGAACTTTGATAATCAAGCAAAAATCAAGAGTTGCCACGAGTATGTGTTGTTATACGCTAAGGATGCGAATAAATTTGACTTCCCAGACCTTGTGGATCCAAATGTCGGAGATGGGAGTAAACTAAATAACCAATTTATACGTAATACGATTGTAAAAAATGGTCCCAAAAATCCGATTCAGACTTTGACACTTAGAGCCGGTTTCCCTGCAGAAGTGGAAAATATGGTGTTTAAAGCTCAATCTAATCATTGGCCCCACCACGATGTAGATATAGTAGTAGAAAACTTTAAGGTCAAAAATGATGTCGAAATCACTAGTGGTTGGGCAGCCCGTGCGCAGCTTGACCAATTTATGAGTGAAGACAATAATTGGGAACCGGTTAAAGATACTAAAAATCAAAATACAAGATTCGTGCTGACCAATGCAGGAGGAATTGACTGTATTAAAGATAGAGGAATCAAGAGTCATGTCGTTTCTGTCCTTCAAAACTTAGGAGGGACTCAGACTGCTACATCTGAACTCGAGAGTCTTGGTATTTATGGATTTCGATATCCCAAACCTACACAACTTTTAGAATATATACTAAAACTTGACAACAACAAAGATAGTATTATACTCGATTTTTATGCGGGCACTGGAACGACTGGTCATGCTGTAACTAATCTTAATCTTAGAGATGGTGGGGCAAGAGAGTTTATTCTTGTTCAGTTCCCAGTTGCCTTATCTCCTGAAAATAAAGAAGCTATTAATCGAGGATTCAAGAAAATCAGTGACATTACGATTGCACGAAACAAGGCTGTCGCAGAAAAGGTTAAAGCAGATTTTAATGGAAGGATTCTCACCCCTGAAGATCAGCAACAGTTGAATCAACTCGGTTTCAAGGTATTCACTCTTGCAAAATCTTCTTTCCCCCGGACTGATTTTGCCCCCGACCCGGAGAAGTCAGAGGAAGAGAATCTTGAACTTTTCCGCAAATATGTTGCGGAAAAGGAACACCAGCTCTCTATGGGTTTTGATGACCAAGAGCTAATCACAGAAATACTCATTTCCCGTGGATTTATGCTTACATACAAACTGGAATTGCAACCATCATTTGCAGATAACACAGTATATCTCGCTACTGATGGAGCAAAAGAAGCATATATCTGTGTTGACAACTCACTAAGTGATTCTACAGTTGACTACTTTATGCAGAACACCGACGCCAAGTTCATCTGCATTGAGCGCGCCCTCAACTCAACCCAAAAGTTCAACCTCAAAAACCGAATGCAAGAAAAGTTCTTCGCATTCTGAAAACAACAATAAAGCGAAATGGATAAACGTTATCAAGTATTTATTAGCTCTACATATTCAGATCTGAAAGAAGAACGCGGAAAGGTTATGCAGACAGTAATGTCTTTAGATTGCATTCCTGCCGGCATGGAATTTTTCACTGCTATTGATTCAGAACAGCTCGAATTCATAAAAAGAATCATCGACGATTGCGATTATTATATCTTAATTATTGGAGGCAAATATGGCTCAATGACGGAAGATGGCATAAGTTATACCGAACAAGAATACAATTATGCCGTATCAAAAGGCATTCGGGTTATTGCATTTTTGCATGAAAATATAAATCAATTGACAACTGATAAAATTGAATTAGACCAGAATAAGCGTGAAAAATTAGAAGCGTTTAGAGATAAGGTTAAGACAGGTCGATTAGTTCAGTTTTGGAGTAATGCGGATGATCTCAATGGAAAAGTGGCGGTTAGTCTTACAAAAACTATAAAAACATATCCTGCTATAGGTTGGGTAAGAGGGAATACTCCCACAAATGAAGAAACCCTGCAAGAGATAAATGTGCTGCGTAAGGAATTAGACGAGTTGAGAAAATATAAACAAGAAAAGGAGATGTCTAATTGTGAAATTGAAAACATTGCGTCTCTCGATGACAAAATCTCTCTGTCTGGGATTATTGGAGCTTACCATCATAAATGGGAAACGACGATTTCATGGAAAGACCTATTCGCTCTAATCGCTCCATATTTTATAGAACCACTGAATGATTACTTAGCAAGGAAAACAATTTCTGAGGCATTGGTGGAAGAGATTGATGGACCAAATCCATATAATCCAGATATATGTTCTAAGGATTTTCAGACTATAAAGATACAAATGAATATTTTGGGGCTTATTAGGATTGCCCCTGCACAAACCGCAAAAGGCGGTCAGGCACTTTTTTGGAAACTTTCTCATAATGGAGTTAAGTTAATGAATGAACTTCGAGTCATCAAACACTCAAGTGATTCAGAAAGCATTAATTAAAGGATGATGAAGTTTTAATTATTGCCACCTAAACGCCAATTTCTCGCGAAGAATATGAATCATTTAATGTAGATGCTTATGGACAATCGTGATTATATGAAAGCTTTTGGTGAGTGGCTATGTGCCATCGCTCCAGACCCAATGGTAAAATCTATGATGCATGGTTCTATAAGCACTATGTATCAGCGAGATTACATCGTCGTTACCAATCTTTGCAATGGATTTTTATATCTTTCTAAAATATCAATGTCCAACATAGAAGGAGCAAAAGAACGCTATAAAGAAATTAATAAATCTGCTTTAGAGGCCTCACCTCTTTCTGACGAGATAAAGAGAGAAATATCAGCCCAAATAGACATCAACGCTGAAGAACAAAAGAAGAAATGGATAAATACTCTTCAAGTAAAAGGTATAACAATAGCAGAATAATAACAACTATATGTGCCCTTACTGTAATATAAATACTGAAATGATACCAGTATCTACGGTCTATTGGATTGTAGCGGGATCTGTTTTGGTGACTTTCATAATCTCATGGTTTCTATTCCATCACCTATGGTTTAAGAAAACTTCATATCCGAAATTCTGCAAACGTATGGAAAACTCAATAGAGTTTTTAGGATACTGGTTGCAACGTCTTTGGTATGCGATTCTATTTGTTGGTAGTTCAATCTATCTATTCATACATTTTGATGAATGCAGAGATTTGACTTTCACGCCAAAATTCAATGGATTTAACGTTATTTTTGTATTTTGGCTGATTCTCTTAATCCTTCCACTTTTTGAAAAGTTCGAGGGATTCGGTGTAAATCTTAAATTGAATCGTCAAAACAAAATTTCAACAGATGCTGCCTCAAAAGCAATGGACTCTACAGATATAATGAGTGTTGAGGAGTTAGATCAAATGCATAGGAAGGGAGGTAATGATGAATAATAATTATATACTTCTTGATGGCGTTATTCGACAAGGTCTTGATTTGATGCGTCGTGGTAATAGTTTACAAGAGAATCAATTTAGGTATTGGCTGGATTATTCGAGAAATACATTAAGTATGATATCTTCAAACCCTTTCTTAATGACTAACTATATGAATGTTATTGTTGCGGCATTAAGACCGGGACTTGAGACATATCAAAGATTAAGTATGTGTCTACGTTATTTAATTGGAATTCAATCTGTAGTTTAGTTAGAATATGTCAACACTCAGCGAACTATATATCACGATGGAGAATCTGCGTAAGCTCAATCTCCCAACTGATGAACGGCTAAAACAAGAAGCAGCCAAACTTGAAGAGGATCTCATCCGCACCGAGATTCTCCCGACTCTCACCGAGAAGATTGAACCGGCTTTGGCACAGGTTCAGCGTGAACTCGTCTTAGTCGTTGACTATGTACCCGGAACTCCTCTTAAAGTAAGCCTATCTCGTAAACGCAATATAACCGATGTTCTGCCCGATGCTGTAGAAATCAAACCTGACCCTGTTGTCGAACATACGGAGAAGAAAAAGGGAGGCAAGAAGATTGTAACAAACCCACGCACTCGCCTAAGGATAACTATGCCGGATGGCTCAATCATCGAAGAACGCACTGCATGGGAATCATTGCATAGATTTGTTCTTAAAGTCGGTGTGGACAAAGTGCGAGCTGTAGGTTTAATAGCCAATAAAATCCCGCTTGTCAGCAATACGGTAGATAAGAAATATCAGACAGCACAAAAGCCACTCGGCAACGGATGGCTCCTGATGACCTGCTCCGACACCGCCACCAAACGCAAACAAATCCTCGCCATCGCTGAGTCCGCAGGCCTTAATGTCAATGTCGAAATCATATAATATTATGAATAAAAAAGATATTAATAACAAGCCTTTTGACGAAGGAACACTTCTCAAATTAGATATTTTTAGAGACTGCTTTCGTGAGTGGTTTCCGGTTTTTGTCCACAACCCCGCCATATCACGAATATACATATACGATATGTTTGCTGGAAGCGGAAAAGACTCAATCGGTATGGATGGTTCTCCTTTGATTCTTCTCAAAGAAGCTCGCGGAAATGAAAAACAACATTGCAAGGTGCTTTCAAACGACCAGTCAAAAAAGGTAGTTTTTGGTTTCAATGAATTTGATACCAACAAAAAAATAGCACTAGAAGCATTACTCAGAGATAATCAGTCCTTGTGCCAGAATAATTGTCCGCTAGAATGTCCATATAAAAATTCATTGTTCTTTCAAAGTGAGGATTTCAAAAAACTATTTTTGAATAATAACTTTAGGAGAATATTGGCAAACAACAAGTTCGCTAAATTCGTTCTGTTAGACCAATATGGATTTAAGCAGATAGATGAAGATGTGTTTGTAGAACTGGTAAATAGTCCGACAACTGATTTTATATTCTTTATTGCGTCCTCATTTATCAGAAGGTTTCAAACTCTTTCTGCTGTAACTAAATATTTTAGAGAGAATCAAATTCGGTTTGACGAATCGAAACCAAAAGAATGCCATAGAGTAATTGCTGATTATTACAGAAGTCTTGTACCTTGTGATAGAGATTATTATATTCACGCATTCACCATACAGAAAGGTAAAAATTATTACGGACTAATTTTGGGCACCAACCATTCCTTAGGAATGGAAAAATTTGTAAAAGTATGTTGGAGGCATGACTCTATGTCAGGCGAATCTAATTGCAATATTGATAACGATTTTCTTCCGGGAACTTTATTCTTTGAGCAAGATAATTCGAATAAAAAATCTATGGTCAAAGATGAAATTGAAAAATTAATCTTGGCGAGGGCTATCACTTCTAATATTCAGGGACTTCAGTATGCCTTAAAACATGGCTGTGAACCGAAATTATTTGTAGAAGTCGTCTCACAGATGAAGAAGGCTGGTAAAGTTTCTATAATCGGGAAGTTTAATCGCCAATCGACTAATATACATCGTATTGATGAATATTTAATTGAACTCGCATGAAAACGACAAAGATAGAATGGACTGATAAAACTTGGAACCCAATTACAGGTTGTTCTAAGAAATCCACCGGATGTCTACATTGCTACGCAGAGGTTATGTCAAGACGTCTGAAAGCAATGGGACAAGAGAAGTATGCCAATGGATTCACAGTGACATTACATGAAAGATGTCTTGATGAACCTTTATCATGGAAGAGTTCACATAATATTTTTGTGTGTTCCATGAGTGACATCTTTCATGAAGAAGTGCCATTTGAATTCGTGGACAAGATGTTTGACATTATCAAAAGGACTCCGCAACATAGATACCAGATATTGACAAAGAGAGCAGAACGAATGGCAGAATATTTTGCTACTCGTTTAATCCCTGATAATGTTTGGCTTGGCGTTACTGTCGAAGCTCAGTCTTCTCGATTTAGGATTGACTGTTTACGCAACTTGCCAGCTTCGGTCAAATTCCTGTCTTGCGAACCTTTAGTTGAAGATTTGGGCAATCTTGACCTAACCGGAATCGACTGGGTAATTGTAGGTGGTGAAAGTGGCCCTAAAGCACGTCCTATGCAGGAATCGTGGGCACTGAATATTCGCCGGCAAGTTGAAGCACAAGGCGCGCGTTTCTTTTTCAAGCAATGGGGAACGTGGGGGGCCGACGGTATCAAGAGAAATAAACACGCCAATGGTAAGCTCCTCAACGGAGAGGTAATCCAAGAAATGCCAGTCTAAATACTTTTATTATGGAAATATCTAAGCAGATATGCAAACCGCAGAATTGGCAAGACTTTGAAAGTCTTTGTAAAATTTTGTGGACACATGTTTGGGAACTAACTCCCGGTGATGTAAAGAAAAATGGCAGAATGGGACAGGCTCAACATGGAGTTGATGTGTACGGTAAACCCAAAGGTTGTGGTTCATATATTGGTATACAGTGCAAAGGAAAGGACGATTACACTCAGGCATCTCTCACTGAATTAGAAATTGACAATGAGATAGAGAAGGCAAAGAGTTTTAAGCCATATCTTCATAAACTTATTTTTGCAACTACAGCAAACAAAGACACACAAATAGAAGAGTATATACGTGTAAAGAATATAAATAATATTGAACAAGGATTATTTGAGGTGGATATATGCTCTTGGGAGGATATAGTCGATTTAATAGAAGCGTATCCAATTGTGAAGAAGTGGTATCTGAACAATTGTTCCTATGCCGATTCCTCGGATGTTTTTATTTCTTTTGATGGCTTACCAGACTATCTTATCCATCCCAAGTTCCTCCGAAAAATGACCAAAACAGTTTTTTGTGAAGAGTCAAAATTTAATAGATTAACTCTGAATAATCTCAGTAATAATAATCTGAGTGGATTAGCAGCACTTACAGACAGATTAATCGAACAGAACAAACGTTTAAGTTTTGGCTACTCCGAGTATGATTACAGGTGGTGTAAAATTATCGTTGACGTTGCTAATGCAGGCTCTACAACTTTAGAGGACTATAAATTATACATCGATTTTGATACTTCCTTGTGCGAGATTGATTGTGGTTATTCTGTGCCGTATAGATTGGGTATGTCAGAAGTGGTTTATGCGGAATTGACTAGAAGAGCGGATAACGAAAGAGATGTATACGAGACGGATAGTGGAATCGTGTTTGAGCCTAAAGAGAGAATACTGGTACAGAAAGATGCGACAAGTTTCAGTTTTTCTGTTAAGGTTTTCTCTCATGAGATAAAGAACTTAGGTTTTAAGTGGAGATTTCGCTCACGTGATTACCATAAGGACGGAGAATTACTTGTAAAAATTGAACCTATATATGTTGATAAACTAATTACTGAGTATACAGAAACTCGTGAATTGGATGGATACATAGAAACAGAGATTACTCCATACATTACATCCAATCGTTAGAGATACGTATCCTAAACATATCAAATGATATAGAAAAGTGAGTAAGAAGTCGATACGGTTTTTCAATGATCGCGAGGTGAGGGCGGTCTGGGATGACGAGAACAACTGCTGGTGGTTCTCGGCTACCGATGTGGTGCGCGCTATCAATGATGAGCCGGACTATACGAAGGCTGGCAACTATTGGCGTTGGCTCAAACGTAAGTTGAAACAGGAAGGCGTTCAACTCGTGAGTCCCACTCACGGGTTTAAGTTCGAGGCTCCGGATGGAAAGCAGCGCATAGCCGATGTGCTGAATAGTGAGGGTGTAATTCTTCTTGCAAAGCATTATCCTAATAACCGGGCAAGTAATTTTCTTGACTGGTTCACATATAGCGACAACACTATTGACGGGCAGAGCCGCAAAAAGGCTTATACCTTGTTTGAAAGCGGATTGCTCAACTCGCTTGAACCGGGCAGCATGAAATGTCTGCAACAGATTCACGCCTATCTGTTTGGAGGCTTATATGATTTTGCCGGACAGATAAGGAATAAGAACATATCGAAGGGAGGGTTCACGTTTGCCAACTGTCTACACTTTCCGACCATCATTCCGACAATTGAGCGTATGCCGGAAACCACTCTTGATGAAATCGCAGACAAGTACGTTGAGATGAACGTTGTTCATCCTTTTATGGAAGGCAATGGACGCAGCACACGCATCTGGCTCGACCTGATGCTCCGCCGCTCGCTCAAACGCTGTGTGGACTGGAGCCGGATTGACAAGAATGAGTATCTGACAGCAATGCGCGAGAGCGTCGTCGATTCCACACGTATCAAAGCGTTGCTTAAAGGAGCGCTTACCGACAAAATCAACGACCGAGAGATGTTCATGAAAGGCATCGACTACTCTTACTATTACGAAGAAGAGTGAGCCTAACTCAAAGTTGCGTGCAGACCTTTTGCACGTAATATGCACGTAAAAATAAAAGAAAGCGACTTAACTTGGTGATTTACACTTTGTTAAGTCGCTTTTGGTGTGCCCAGAACAGGACTCGAACCTGCACGCCTCTCAGCACTCGCACCTGAAACGAGCGCGTCTACCATTCCGCCACCTGGGCATCGGTTTGGTTTTGCATCTGCAAAGGTAGCGCTTTTTTCTGAAATGACAAACTTTTTTTATGCTTTTCTCGCTGATTATTCTACAACGGCGATATAATTAACTGATATTCAACTGCATCAAACCATAATCCCGTGGGGTCGCTTTTGCGCGGTGGCTCGCAGAAAGAAGACGAGGAAGAGGATGCCGGCAAGAAACAGGCTCACGGAGAAACTCAACAGGATGCCGAACAGTCCCATATGCAGGGGAAATGCGAGCAGCCATGTGGCGGGAATGCCTACGACTACATAGCTTACGAAGGCAATCCACAGCATCGGCATCACGCGCGACGTGCCGCGCAGAGCATTGGCGAAGGTTATCTGTGTGGCGTCGCCGAGCTGATATAGCACCAGCGGGAAAAGCAGGGCAACGGCGGCCGAGAGCACGGCCGGGTCTTCCGTGAATATGCCGAGGATGCTGCGGCCTCCGAGTATGAAGGTCAGCGACGAGCACGTCATGAGCGCGAGCATTATGTGGTAGCCCTGCCAGGCCGAGCGCCGCATCTGCCATCTGTCGCCCGAACCGGCCACGTTGGCGACTACCACTGATATGGCAGTGCCGATACTGTAATATAGGCAGAAGCCCAGCGTGCCGGTGATGACGACTATCTGAAATGCCGCCAGCGGCACGGCCCCGAGCCACCCCGACATGATGGCTGCGACGGAGAAGGAGCCACTCTCGAACGTCATCTGCATGCTCACGGGTAGGCTCGTTTTCCACACGCGGCTCAGCGTACGACGGTTCAGCCGGGCCGACCGGAATCCGCTGCGGTCGGGCGCGGCTCGTCGTGCGAGACAGAATACCGCGATAATGCCCGCCGCACTCAGCACACGGGCCGCGAGTGTGCTGATGCCCGCACCGGTGAGCCCAAGCTCAGGGCAGCCCCAGTGGCCGAAAATCAGCATGTAATTGCCGAGAATATTCAGCACGTTGCACGCAAGAATGATCCACATCGGCGACCGCGTGTCCGTACAGCCGTAGCACCACTGTGCAAAGACATTGAAGACGCACACGGGCGCTATGCCCGCAAGCGCCGTCAGATAATACGGCCGTATCAGCGGCAGCAGGTGCGACGGTTGCCCCAGCCTGTCGAGATAGAAATACAGCACGCCGAGCAGTGCCGTCAGCATCAGGCTGTAGAGCAAGTTCAGCGCGAGGCCGTTGCGCATGAGGGCGCCTATCTCCATGCGCCGTCCGCTGCCGAACAGCGCACCTACCAGTGGCGTCAGGCCGTAGGTAAATCCCAGGCAGCAGAAAATGACTACATTAAAGACGCCGTTCACAAACGACGCCGACGCCAGGGCATCCGTCGAGTAATGCCCCACCATAATATTGTCGGCGAATCCTGTCACAATCATACCAAGCTGGCCCACCAGTATTGGCAGGCCGAGCCGGATGATTTCGCCGTAATAGCTTCTGCGTTCAGTCACGGCTTGAACCGAAGAAACGCAGCAGATATAGGAACAGGTTTATGAAGTCGAGATAGAGCGATAGTGCGCCCAGCGTGGCGAGACGGCCTACGCCGGCTTCCGGCATTTCCTCGGCCATGCGTTTGATCTGCTGGGTATCCCATGCGGTGAGACCTACGAAGATAGCCACGCCGAACATCGAGATTATCCAGTCGAGTGTGCTGCTGTGCATGAAAAGGTTCACCAAGGAAGCAATTATAAGACCTATAAGAGCCATGAACAGAATCTTACCGATGCTTGTGAGATCGCTCTTGGTGAAGTAACCGTACACGCTCATGGCGCCGAAAGTGCCTGCCGTTATGAAGAACGTCTTGGCAAGCGACGCGCCAGTGTACACGATGAATATCGGCGACAACGCGGCGCCGTTCACCACGGCAAAGAGATAGAAGAGCAGCGACGCGGTGGTGTTGCTCAGTTTGTTGATGCCGGCGCTTATGCCGATCACAAGGCCCAGTTCGAGAAGCATCAGGCCCCACATGGCCCATCGGTTGGCGAAGACGAACGAGATGAACGCCTGGCTTCCGGCACACCACATGCTGACGAATGCCGTGACGATGAGTGCCAGCGTCATCTTGACGTAGACGCGCTTCATGGTCTGCGACGTACGGGCCACTACAGCGCCCGTGTAATAGTTCTGAGGATATTCCATAGAGAGGATTGTTGTTGGTTCTGATTTTGAAAAATGTTATAGAATCACATGCGTTCAGGCACGCTGATGCCGAGCAGACCGGTCGCCGCAGCCACTACGCGGGCGGTTGCCTCGCTCAGTGCCAGGCGCAGCGAACGCACGGCCGCGTCGGTCTCGCGCAGGATGCTGCAATCGTGGTAGAACTGGTTGTACTCCTTCACCAGGTCGTAGCAGTAGTTGGCTATAAGCGCCGGCGAGAAGTTGCGCCCGGCCTCGGCCACTACAGATGGAAAATCGGCCAGACGCTGCACCAGAGCCACTTCCCTGTCGTTCGGAATCACGGCCGAATAGTCCGTCATCTCCATGCCGGCCTCGACTGCGCGGCGCAGCACGCTGCGTATGCGGGCGTAGGTGTACTGTATGAAGGGACCCGTGTTGCCGTTGAAGTCGATGCTCTCGGCGGGGTTGAATGTCATGTTCTTGCGCGGATCCACCTTCAGCAGGAAATACTTAAGTGCGCCCAGACCCACCATCTCCGCGATGCCGTCGATTTCCGCATCCGTCAGGCCGTCGGTCTTGCCCAGCTCCTCGCTTACGCGGCGCGCGTCGGACACCATGCTTTCCATCAGGTCGTCGGCGTCCACCACGGTGCCCTCGCGGCTCTTCATCTTGCCGTTGGGGAGCTCCACCATGCCGTAGGAGAAGTGGACCAGCTCCTTGCCCCAGCGGAATCCGAGCTTGTCCAGAATGAGCGACAGCACCTTGAAGTGATACTCCTGCTCGTTGCCCACCACGTATATCATGCGGTCGATGGGATAGTCGGCATAGCGCTGTGCGGCAGTGCCGATGTCCTGCGTCATATACACGCTCGTGCCGTCGCTGCGCAGCAGCAACTTTTCGTCGAGGCCGTCGGCCCGCAGGTCGGCCCACACAGAGCCGTCCTCGCGGCGGTACATGATGCCTTTCTCCAGGCCTTCCAGCACCTTCTTCTTGCCGTCCAGATAGGTCCGGCTCTCGTAGTATATCTTGTCGAAGCCCACGCCCATGCGGCGGTAGGTCTCGTCGAAGCCGGCGTACACCCAGCTGTTCATCTTCTCCCAGAGTGCGCGCACTTCCGGATCGCCGGCCTCCCACTTGCGCAGCATCTCACGGGCCTCCTGCATCAGTGTCGACGCAGCTTCGGCCTCCTCGTCGCTCATGCCCTGCTCCTTGAGGGCCTTGAGCTCAGCCTTATAATGCTTGTCGAAGGCCACGTAGCAGTCGCCTATCAGGTGGTCGCCCTTCACTCCGGCGCTTTCGGGCGTAGCCCCGCCGGCCCACTTCTGCCATGCCAGCATCGACTTGCAGATGTGTATGCCGCGGTCGTTAACGATGTTGGTCTTAACCACCCGGTTGCCGCAAGCCTCCAGGATGCATGCCAGACTGTAGCCCAGCAGATTGTTGCGCACGTGTCCCAGGTGGAGGGGCTTGTTGGTGTTGGGCGACGAATACTCCACCATTACCAGCGGAGCGTCTGCGGCCGCCTTGCGGATACCGTAGTCGGGCGTAGCCAGGATGTCGGCCAGCACCGAGTTCCACACGGTGGGTGTGATTACAATGTTCAGAAAGCCCTTCACTACGTTGAAGCCGCCCACAGCCGGTTCGTTGTCCACGAGCCATTGGCCTATCTCCTGGCCAACGGCCTCCGGAGCTTTCCGGGCAGCCTTGACGTACGGGAACACCATGACGGTGAGATTGCCCTCGAATTCCTTGCGCGTGGCCTGCGGCGACACGCTGTCGGGTGCCACCTCAAGCCCGTAGAGCTCGCCGACGGCACGCGCCACGGCTTGCTTTATTATATTTTCTACTGTCATTTTTCTTGTTATTCAGATGTTTGAGGTTTACGACTTATCGCGCATGAAGATGCGCACCGGTGTGCCGCAGAAGTTCCAGTGCTCGCGTATCTTGTTCTCCAGATAGCGCCGGTAGGGTTCCTTGACCCATTGAGGCAGGTTGCAGAAGAATATGAACGTCGGCACGGGCGCTCCCTTGAGCATAGTTATATATTTTATTTTCACGAACTTGCCCTTATTGCTTGGCGGCGGATATGCAGCGATGTCCTCCAGCATCACGCGGTTCAGCTCCGAGGTCGGCACCTGGCGGTTGCGGTTGCGGTACACGTCCACGGCCGTCTCCAGCACCTTGAATATGCGCTGCTTGGTCAGAGCCGAAGCGAAAAGTATCGGGAAATCCGTGAACGGCGCGAAGCGTGCGCGTATCGCCTCCTCGAAGTGGCGTATGGCCGCCTGGCTCTTGTCTTCCACCAGGTCCCACTTGTTCACCACAACCACGAGGCCCTTCAGGTTCTTCTGTATGAGCGAGAAGATGGCCACATCCTGTGCCTCGATGCCACGCGTGGCGTCAATCATCAGTATGCACACGTCGCTGGCCTCTATAGAGCGAATGGAGCGTATCACCGAGTAGTACTCGATGTCCTCGTGCACTTTGTTCTTCTTGCGTATACCCGCCGTGTCCACGAGGTAGAAGTCGAAGCCGAACTTGTTGTAGCGCGTGTATATGCTGTCGCGCGTGGTGCCGGCTATGTCCGTGACTATATGCCTGTCCTCGCCGATGAAAGCGTTTATCAGCGAGCTTTTTCCGGCATTCGGACGTCCCACGATTGCGAAGCGCGGAATGGCGTCGAGCTGCTCGTCTTCGTCGTCCGCCTCAGGCAGGTCCTTAACCACTTCATCCAGAATGTCGCCCGTGCCGTAGCCGTTCACTGCCGATACGGGCCACGGGTCGCCGAGGCCGAGTTTGTAGAACTCAGGCACGTTGTACAGCCAGTCGGTGGAATCCACCTTGTTGGCTATCAGAAGCACAGGCTTACGGCTCTTGCGCAGTATCTCCGCCACATGGTCGTCGAGGTCAGTCACGCCGTTCATCGCGTCCACGACGAACAGTATGACATCGGCCTGCTCTATTGCGAGCTCCACCTGCTTGTTGATTTCGCTCTCGAATATATCGTCTGAATTGACGACCCAGCCTCCCGTGTCTATGATGGAAAATTCACGTCCGCACCAGTCCACCTTGCCGTACTGGCGGTCGCGCGTGGTGCCGGCCGTATCGTCCACGATGGCCGTCCTGGTCTGCGTAAGGCGGTTGAACAGCGTGCTTTTGCCCACGTTCGGACGCCCCACGATAGCTACGAGCTGACTCATATATTTTTACAAATTATAATTCCTCGCAAATTTACAAAATTTTCCTCAAAGTCGCAAAGCGGTCCGGAAGTCACCGCCATATCACTCTATGTAGCCGAACGCCTTCAGCTTGTTTTCGCGATTGCGCCAGTTTGGTTCCACCTTGACGAAGAGCTCCAGATAGACGCTCTTGTCGAAGAAAGCCGCAATGTCCTTGCGCGCCTCGGTACCCACACGCTTAAGCATAGCGCCGCCCTTGCCTATGAGAATGCCTTTCTGGCTGTCGCGCTCCACATAGATCACGGCCATGATGTGGATGCTCTTCTCTTTCTCCTCGAACTTCTCCACCACTACTTCCGTGCTGTACGGCACCTCTTTCTCGTAGTTCAGCAGAATCTTCTCGCGGATAATCTCCGTCACGAAGAATCGTGCGGGCTTGTCGGTGAGCGCATCCTTGCCGAAGTAAGGCTCGCCCTCAGGCAGCAGTTCCACAATGCGGTTCATCAGATTATCCACATTGAAGCGTTCCTTGGCCGATACCGGGAACACCTCGGCGGCCGGAAGCATATCTTTCCAGCGAGCCACGATGCGATCCAGCTCGTCGTTGCCCTTCACGAGGTCAATCTTGTTGATGACAAGCAGCACGGGCACTGTTTCCTTAGCCACTTTCGCAAGAAAGTCGGCGTTCTTTGCGGGATCCTCCACCACGTCGGTCACGTACAGCAGCACATCGGCGTCGGTCAGCGCGCCCTCGCTGAAGTCGAGCATGCTTTCCTGAAGGCGGTATTTGGGCTTCAGCACGCCGGGAGTATCGCTGAACACTATCTGATAGGCCGGTGTGTTCACAATGCCCATGATGCGGTGGCGCGTGGTCTGCGCCTTACTGGTGATGATGCTGACACGCTCGCCCACCAGGTCGTTCATCAGCGTTGACTTTCCTACGTTGGGATTGCCGACTATGTTGACAAAGCCCGATTTATGATTCTCGCTCATTATTCTTGAATTTTGGTAAATACACTCTTATAACAACGATAGCACCCAAAAGGTGCTATCGCGGTCATATTTTAGTGTGGGGGGGGGACGTCCGCGTCAGATATCCCAGACCAGGTACATGGCGCCCCAGGTGAAGCCTGCGCCGAACGCCGTCAGCAGCAGTTTGCTTCCCTTGTGCAGGCGGTCCTTATACTCGTCGAGACACAGAGGTATGCTCGCAGCCGAGGTGTTGCCCGTGTGCTGGATGTTCACGAGCACCTTATCCATCGGGAAGCCCGCGCGGTCGGCCACAGCCTCGATGATTCGCAGGTTGGCCTGGTGGGGTATCAGATAGTCCACGTCCTCGACGGTGAGGTTGTTGCGCTTCATGATATCGAGAGAGCTCGTCAGCATGTCGGTCACGGCATGCTTGTACACGTAGCGTCCGTCCTGGAAGAGGAAGTGCTCTCCTGCGTCCACTGTCGCATGAGTGGTGGGATGCACGGAACCGCCGCCCGTCATGATGAGGTGGTGGAGTCCGTCGCCGTCGGTGTGCAGCACGCAGTCCATTACTCCCGTGTTCACGTCCTCCGTCGGCTCTACGAGCACGGCGGCGGCGCCGTCACCGAAGAGAGGACAGGTGGAACGGTCCTGATAGTTCACCATCGACGACATCTTTTCGGCACATACCACGATAATCTTGTGATACAGACCGCTGCGTATGTAGGCGTTGGCGTCCTGAAGGCCCACTATGAAGCCTGCGCAGGCTGCCTGGATGTCGTAGGCATAGCCCGCGGTGAGGCCTGCGCCGTGCGCGATGATGCTGGCCGTGGAGGGGAAGCGGTAGTCGGGATTGGACGTGGCGCAGATGACGAGGTCCACTTCGTCGGGGGCGGTGCCCGTCTCGGCCATGAGGCGCTTGACGGCCTCGATGCCCATATAGGACGAGCCGGCGTCATCCTTGCGGAGAATATGGCGCTGCTTGATGCCGACACGTGTGGTTATCCACTCGTCGTTGGTGTCGACCATGCGCGAGAGCTCGTCGTTGGTAAGAACGTCGTCAGGCACGTATGATGCTATGCCGGTGATTTTTGCGTGAAGCATTGTCTGGAGTTTGGAGTGTTCTTGGAGGTGTGTGTGTTACAGGCAGATGCAAAAGCAGCCCTAAGTGCCGTGGTATTGGACTTAGGGCGCAGAACGTTTCTGCCGGCAGAGTTTTCCGTCTGCGGGGAATCAGATAGCCTCGTCCTTGACTATGGCCTGCTTGCCGCGGTAGTAGCCGCACTCGCCGCACACAGTGTGGTAGATGTGCCATGCGCCGCAGTTCGGGCAGATAGCGATAGTGGGGGCCACAGCCTTGTCGTGGGTGCGACGCTTGGCCGTGCGGGTCTTGGACTGTTTTCGTTTAGGATGTGCCATTGTAGTATAATGTCTTTTTGTTTGTTATATTCTGGTCGGGCAGGCATGGGCGATGGCGAGTTCGCCGTTGTATCCGGTCCTTGTTGAGATTTCTGTTTACGTTTCAGCTCACTCCTGGTCGTCGGGGCTGCCCATGCCGCGCAGAGCGTCCCAGCGCGGGTCTGAGCCACGAGAGTCGGAGCCTTCCTCCTCCTCGAGCATCTCTACGGCGTCTTCGGCGTCAACATCCGAGCCCGCGCGATGCTTGCGCAGTATAGCCGACATCTGGCGGTTGCACTTGCCCAGCGGATGCACATGTTTGATAGGTATCTCAAGGACCACCGTATCGTAAATCATGTACGCCACGTTCAGGCTGTTGTCGCTCTCCGGAATCTGGAGTAGCGTGTCGCTCTCGTCGTTGTAGTCGTCGCCGTACTGCACGGCGATGTCGTAAGTGGCATCGATGGGCAGATGGAGATCATCGAGACAGCGGTCGCACAGAAGCACCACCTCGCCCGTGATGGCGAAATGAAGCGCGTATATGTCACCGTTGTAGTCAACAGTAAGGTGCACGTCAAGGTCGGCGTCACGCACGTCGGCGTTCTCCATGTTGACGAAAAACTGCTTGTCCAGATGGTAATCGAAGGTGTGTACACCTTTCACCAGGCTCTTTAGCGGCAGCTTGAATACTGTAAACTTTCCCATGACGGAGTATGCTGAAAAACTTTGCAAAGTTAGCACTTTACAATTAAATATCCAACTATTCAACCTTTTTTTGTCCGCCGGAGGTCGAAATTAGGTCTATTTAGGCGGGAACAGCGTTTCGACCAAGTGGATTTTTTCGCCGATAGAAAGATTGTATATGCCACGTTCTGTAAGTTCGGAGTAAAGGCTCATGTTTGGCCTTACAAACCGTCGGCCAAACTGCCCGTCGATTATAGCAGTCACCTCGTAATGACCTTTGGCATTGACCGTAACCGAAAGGTTTGCAATCGTTCTTTTCTGCGTGTCATATAAAGTCGTTTCGGGCTCTTCGTGGTTGTCGATGCAACCGAACGACGCAAGGTTTCCGTTCAGTGTCTTCTGAATGATGCTGCGCCACGGCTGAGTTATGCCGTATCTGTCGGCATATTCGTTGAATTTGCCTATAGCCTCTGCTGTTCGGTTTATGATGGCGTTGGCGTTTTTGATGTCGTTCTGTTTTGCAAAGTCGAGCAGGTCGGATTTTGAAATGCCGCTTGTCTTTCCTTTGATACTCAATCTGCGATCTATATTCGGCCCGGTTCCGTTTGTGTTGAATATGAACGTCATATCGTATGCAGGAGATATCCTCCACTTGCCGTTCTCTTCAAGAAGAAATGAAAAGTTTTTAGTGTGGTCATCAGTGTTGTTTGCCATTACGTTGAAAACCAAACGTGCATAGAGACGTTCAATCTCTGATTCGGAGATTGACAGCTCGCGGCAGGTTGCAACGAGGTCTTCATAACTGTGTGCATCCGGATTCATGGCGGCGAGAGTCTGAACGTGAATTTTCTTTCCGTCTTTTCTGTCGAAGCGCCTGGTAAGAAAATGGCTTATCCCGTCAACGGGTAAAAGCCGACATTCTTCCATGTCGATTCCGGCGTCAATAGCCATATTATAATATGCCATTTCAATCTCCGCCATAGGCATGGTTTTATCGCCGAACTTCAAGATATAGTAATCAAAACCATTAAGTCCGCCAGTCTGACCTGAGCGTATCTCGTCGGTCTCATCATTGATGGCAATAATCGCTTTCATCTGTCGGCCGCCGGCAGAGGTTCCCACTGCGAGCAACGCCTGAAGTGTAAGTTCCTTATTGGCGTTCAGCACGATGTCGTCTCGTTCTTCAAGGATTTTGAGAGATACGTCATACAGCGATTTTATGTCTATTGGATGTGTATGGGTTAGGTCCGCAGCATATGGCTCATACTCCAGCGCACCCATTCCTCGTGTACCGATAAACATCAGCTTATATAGCGGCGTGATTTTATTGCGCGGTATTTTAGAGGCTGTTTAAAAACAGATGTTAACACAGGGGTTGCAGATTTTGGAGGGTATTTCATCCTGCGGGAGCAGGAGCGTACTGGATGTACGCGACTGTGACAAAGG
>ERZ808041.368-NODE-368-length-37667-cov-11.630247_pt1 | contig 37667 bp, 35 predicted proteins | sample MGYA00380192_ERZ808041 | MGnify/ENA primary metagenome ERZ808041 (study PRJEB31490, sample SAMN06133412) | mouse gut metagenome | isolation source: Z1_1 | host: mice | place: China: Chengdu | collected 2015-05 ...
GCAAGCAAAAATCCATCGCCAAAGGCGATTTTGCATGGATTTTTGTCCGTAACAGTGAAGGTATCTGAACTGTTACCATTTGTTACTTTCATGATGGGTATTTTTTGTATTTTTTGCTTGCATTCTGCGTAGACTGTGTTATAATTTTATTTATGGGGATATAGCTCAGTTGGGAGAGCGATACGTTCGCAACGTATAGGTCACGAGTTCGAGTCTCGCTATCTCCAGTTTGGAAGCATAGCTCAGCCGGGATGAGCGTTCGCCTCACACGCGAGAGGTCAGGGGTTCGAGCCCCCTTGCTTCCATTAATATTATCAGTAAATCCTGCTAGGATTTACTATAGTTTGCCATCTATCAGTTCTGTCCGTTGTCTTTCTGATAAATTATAGATATTTTCAATTGTATAATATTCTAAATGGTTTACTACTGTTCTATTCATTTAATCTCCTTCCTTTTTACAAATATATGATGTATTCTATTGCCGTTGCAAGCTCTTTTCTTGTATGTATAGCTCTGCCTCCGTCGCCGTTGTTAATTACAATTCACGGCATGAGAGTCGCTCATAGTAACAATTCGGGACAATATACCAAGTTTTGCTTCGCAAAAATCGCCCTTCATTTCTGAATCATGTTTTCACAGACAATGAAAAGTTACTGTTGACTCCGTTCCTGTAACAGGTAAAAGTCCTTATCATTTTCCTTCTTTCTTCGTATAAAAAAATGTATATATGCAATAATATTGATAGTTAAAGCTCCAGCCCATGCCAAACCCTCAGCGTATGCTGTAGCCCTAAACCCATATAACAGCAATCCTATATAAATCATTGGCATACGAATTAACATTTCTATTATTCCAGAACACATAGGTATTATCGGTTTACCCAACCCCTGAACACAACTTCTAAACACAAACATTAAATTTAAAAGTATCAGAGTGAATGCAAAAAATCTCAAAAAATCCGCAATGTTTTCTATAGCAGCCTTTCCTGTAAGCATTAATTCAGCAAGCTGATATGAGAATACATATAAAACATTTCCAAGGATTAAGGTCGAGATGAAAGCGATAAAACATGCTGTTTTCACTCCACTATGTATCCTATCAAATTTCTTCGCACCCAAATTTTGACCTGTGAAAGCAGATATAGAAAAACCAATGGTAATCCCTGGAAGCATGAACAGATTCAAATATTTACTGCAAGCTGAATATGCAGAAGTATAAATTATACCATACTCATTGATACAGCCTTGTACAAATATGCACCCTATAGATGTAATCGAATTCATACATGCCATTGGCACTCCATTCTTTAATAATTCGATATCTAAATGAAAGTTATTCAAAAAATCCTCTTTTTTCAGTTCAAGTTCCTGAATCTTGTTTCGTTTGAAACAGCAAATAAAAACGGAAACTATTTGTGACAAGACAGTGGCATACGCTGACCCTGCGACACCAAAATCCAAAACATATATCACTAACAAATCCAATAAAATGTTTATGACTGACGAAATACCAACTGCCAAAAAAGGAGTTTTACTATCCCCCATTGCTCTTAAAACAGATGACACCAAACTAAATGCGACTGTAGCAAATAACCCACCAAATATTATATATCCATAGGACAAGCAATCATCCATAATTGCAGGATCGGTTTTTATTATTTTTAGGATTGGATTTAAAAACGATACTCCTATTATTGTAAAGATTAATGCAAAAACTGCTGATAGACTTATTGAAGCTGCTATAACTTTCTTTAAAGAATTATTATTCTTTTCTCCATAAGAATGTGCTACATTTACCGAAAACCCATTCGTTATTCCTGTTGCAAAACCTATAATAAAGAATGAAATAGTTGCAAAATTCCCTACTGCAGCAAGCGCATTATCTCCTATACCTTTCCCTATAATTACCATATCAGTGAATGAATAGATTTGCTGTAATATATTGGTAAACAGCAGCGGGAAAAAAAATCTGAGCAGTACTTTTGGAACTGAGCCTTTTGTAAAATCGTTTGTCCCCATAATCACAGTCGAGTCGTCTGTCTTGATTACCACTACCTTAGCATATGAGTCAACAGCAGCATCTCGACTTACCTCCTCTCTAATATAAAATAAACCAATCTGTATTGTCTTCGTCATGTTGACGCACCTTCTTATATATCCTGTCATTTATTATCACAAAATTATATCAAAACTTTTGCATTCTTATCAAAATCTTGGTATAATCAAAACAATAATCATAAATATCTATGTCTGTTCGACAAATACAAATTACTAATATTACAAGGCTAAGGAACTGTAGGAAATATAATTATGAAAATAAGGCATGAATTAAACAAATGTTTGTACTCGCAAAAAATGGATGGCTATGAAAGAAAGCCTTATTATTCAGCTCCAAATGAGTTTGATGTGATTTCAAGTGGGGACACAATAAAATTAAAGTCGCTATTTTCATCAGGGAAGATGAAACTTTCAACAGACAAAAGAAATTTATCAGAAAACCCACTGAAAAATATGAAGTACCATTTTGTAATTGCTGCTACAGCTATTGCTGCATCAAGTCTTGACAGCGGTTTAGGTCATGATGAATCGTATATGATTGCTGACATTTATAGCCAAAAAGCAGATAAAGCAGCAACGTGTGATGATCTGCAACTGTTATTTGAGAAAATGTGCTTAGACTATGCAGAAAGAATACAAGAAATAAAAAAGGACAATATCATATCAATACATATTCGGAAATGTATTGATTATATTTACGAAGATTTGAATGCCGATTTATCTATCAAGGGATTAGCTAAACTTACAGGATTAAATGAATCATATTTGGCAAAACTTTTTAAGAAAGAAACAGGGCAAACAGTTAAAAATTATGTGACTGCAGCAAAAATGGATACAGCACAAAACCTATTGAAATATAGTGATTTAAGCATTGCTGTTATTGCTGCATCGCTTGGATATTCTTCACAAAGTGCATTTACATATGCCTTTCGCAAATTCACAGGGATGACACCAAAAAAATTTCGTGAGATAAATTATGTTGTCAAATTTGTATAAGTTGTTACTACTTGCCGAAAGCTTTAGCTTTTTTCCTTTAGCATTTTGTATGCAAAATCCGCTACAATTCACACCTCAATAACTTATAAACTGATAAAAACTGGCGTGGGTGAAATTGTAACACTGTAGTTACAGTTCAGATAGGTATTTGCACTTTGCTGCAAATACCGTAAGACAACGTGGTGGCTGCAAGCAAAAATCCATCGCCAAAGGCGATTTTGCATGGATTTTTGTTCGTAACAGTGAAGGTATCTGAACTGTTACACACTGTAACAGCACAACAGAAACGTCTTTTGGAAAAACATTGCATACAATAAAAAAATAAGATATAATAAAATATCAATTGGTCTTATCGGTCTGCAATAACAGTAAACAATTCAACGAAAAAGAAAGGATTACTATGTGTGAAATAAGAAATGTTTCTCAAAAAAAATGTGTAACTACAATGATTTTTTTCATAGCAATGGCAATTGTATCTTTATATTTTACAAAGGTATATTCTGATGTAAAGAGTACCAGATTGATTCTGACAAATGAATATCAGACATACTCTGAATAATACAGGGGGCACTTCATGCATTCCATTATAAAAATTCTTGAACTGCTGCTGACTAATATTGTGGAGGTCTGCACAATTCTCCTCGAACTGTTCGGCGTTGCGATTCTTGTCTTTACCGCCATCAAAAGTTTTTGGTATTGGATTAAACAAGACGCCAGAATCCGACTAGATTTGGCACAGGGTATCGCGCTGTCACTCGAATTTAAGATGGGCAGCGAGGTTTTGCGTACAGTTATTGTGCGCGAGTGGGGTGAACTTGGTATCTTGGGCGTTATTATCCTGTTGCGCAGCATTCTTACTTTCCTAATTCACTGGGAAATCAAGCATGAAGAAAAAGCACTGGCAATGGATAAAATGGATCAAAAAGAAGATCAAAAAGAATAAAAATATTTTCTATTTTTTCTGCCTTGGACATTAGAAAAGAGTCTGTTCTCTACTATACTTCCAAGGCAGAAATCTATTTTTAATTACTTTTTACTTGCGCACCAGCAAGGATTTACCAGTCATCTCTGCCGGTTGCTGCATCCCCATTGTCTCAATTAAAGTAGGCACAATGTCCGCAAGGCATCCACCTTCACGCAGGGTATATGCTGGGTCATAATTTACAAGAATAAAAGGCACCGGATTGGTTGTGTGTGCCGTGAACGGCGCACCAGTCTCATAGTCAACAAGTTGCTCTGCATTGCCGTGGTCCGCACAGATAAACATTGTACCATTGACTTCAAGAATTGCATCCACTGCTTTGCCCACACATTCATCAACCGCCTCAACCGCTTTGATTGCAGCCTCCTCAACGCCTGTGTGTCCTACCATATCTGGATTTGCAAAGTTGATAATAATCACATCATACTTTCCAGACTTAATCGCTTCTATGAGCTTATCACACACAATATACGCACTCATTTCCGGTTTCAGATCATAGGTTGCCACCTCCTTCGGAGATGGAACAAGCACTCTATCCTCATCTTTGTTTGGCTCCTCCACACCGCCATTAAAGAAAAATGTAACGTGTGCGTATTTCTCTGTCTCAGCAATTCTTGCCTGTTTCATATTGTTTGCAGCAAGCCACTCGCCAAAAGTATTAGTCACTGCAATCTTATGAAATGCAACTGTTTTGTTCGGAATCGTTGGGTCATAGTCTGAGAAGCACACATATTTCACATCAAGCCGCTTTCTGTCAAACCCTTTAAAATCATCATCACAAAAAGCTCTGGTTATCTCTCTTGCGCGGTCCGGTCGGAAATTAAAGAAAATAATGGAATCGCCATCCTTGATTGTCGCGATTGCTTTTCCGTTCTCTGTCACAACAGTTGGAAGTACAAACTCATCTGTCTTGTCATTGTCATAAGACTGCTGTATGCCTGCCGGACCAGAAACTGCCTGCTCACCCTTACCTTCTGTCAGCGCCTCATAAGCTTTCTGTACACGGTCATAGTTGTTATCTCTATCCATCGCATAGTAACGTCCCATCACGGACGCGATTTTACCGACACCAATCTCCGCCATCTTCGCTTCAAGTTCCTCCGCAAAGCCTTTCCCCGACGCAGGAGGTGTGTCACGCCCATCAAGGAAACAATGCACATAAACCTCAGAAAGTCCATTTCTCTTTGCCAGTTCCAACAATCCATACAAATGTGTATTGTGACTGTGTACGCCGCCATCCGACAAAAGTCCAAACAGATGCAGCGCAGAGTTCTTGGTCTTGCAATTCTCCACTGCCTCCATCAAAGCTGGATTTTCAAAAAAAGTTCCATCTTGAATCTCTTTGGTAATTCTTGTCAGCTCCTGATACACAATTCTACCAGCACCCATATTTAAATGCCCCACTTCAGAGTTCCCCATCTGTCCATCAGGAAGCCCAACTGCCATGCCACTTGCATTTCCTTTCACAAATGGATACTCCTTCATCAGCCTGTCCATCACTGGCGTTTTTCCAAGTGCCACCGCATTGTGCTCTGTCTTTTCGTTTAACCCATAGCCGTCAAGAATCATTAATACTGTCGTTTTCTTGCTCATGTTTTATACTCCTTTTCTATTTTTATTCACATCATATTAACACTTTTGTGAGTTAATACTCTTCTAAAGTATACACTTTTTTCCAGATATACGCAATCATTTTGTATGGGGTTTTAAATCAATTATATAGCCCGTCAAATTCGCACATACACCCTGTTTTTTTCAAAAAAGCATCTGCGATTGCTGTCATTTTCTCATTGTCAATCTCCCCTGCAACCTTCACCACAACAGCCCTTCTGTCTGGTATATAAGACGGATTTTTTACAATTGTCATACCCTGTTCTGCACAGAGCATTCTAGTCATCTGAAATAACGCATTCTGGTTTACTTTATCGGCAATTTGGATGCGCCACCCAATCTGGTCGGCAATCTGCTGCAATTCTTCCCGATATCGCTCCCCAACCATTGGCGAAACAAAACTAAACTCCAGATACTTTCCTTTGGCATCTTGTCGAATGCTCTTTTTTTCAATCTGGTCTGGAATCCCCGCAAAACTCTGATCAATACAGGAAAAAGCAAGATTTTGTTCTATTGGTTTCATGGAAGTATGCTTTGGAACAAATTCCATATTCGATATCTTTTCAGAAATATCCTCATTTGCCATCAAACCTTTCGTTGTCTCTTTCTTAAAACACTTTCCATTAATATACAAATTCCAACCTGTCTGTCGATAAAACATCTCCCCCACTTCTCGGTCGCCATCTGCTGTTCCTGATACTGTCACCGAATATTGTTTTTTATCCACGTAATAAGAGACTTTCTGTATTCTGCCTCCAAACGCAGCATACAGCAAACTTCCCGCCGCAGTGTGATTCATAGACGGATTCACATTGACCATCCAGCCTGTCTTTTCCTGAAACGCTGCTGCCCCTTGCTGAAATAGCACTCTATCAATACTATCTGGATAATCGAACTGCAAAACAGCCTCGCGCTTCTCTGGATAATAGCCAATTTTTCGGTATCCAAATCCTGCAAATATTTCCTGAATCTGAATCTCCACATCTTGTATCGTTTGCTCTTTCGGTGCCAGTGCTTTCTCAATTTCCTCCTGCGTGTTTGCCTCAAACAAAAACAACTGACGCATATTAGGAGAAAAATAAGGGCTTTGTGCCAATATATTTTGCATCTCCTGTAGCACTACCTCTTCCTGCTGCTGCCCATACCAGATAATGGCAAGCTGCGACACTGGAAATTTTCTTCCACTGTAATTATCCTGCCAATAAGTCCACAAAAGTTTTGCATCCCCCGCAGTAAACGGAACATTTTTTTGCATGGTATAGGGCAAGATACTGCTCAACTGCTGCCGCTTCTTGCGAATTTCAACTGTGTATGCGTGGCCACATTCCGGCAAATAAATTTGACGACGATAATCCTCCATTGCCAGCTCTTTCCCATACACACGGATTGTCTCTTCATTTCCATGCACCAAAAACACTTGGCGCACAGACAACCGCTCTAACAGCGCTGTGATTTCCGATTTATCTCCATGCGCGGACAATCCCACCTGCTCAACACGGCATTTTACTGGAAGAGTTGTCCCATCCAATGTAATTTTGCGTTCTTCTTTATTTTCCAGCAGATTCAGTAATTGTCTTCCTGGCGACTCTTCATCCTGATATCCTGTGATAATGATACATGCATCTTCAGACTGCACAAGCATTTTTGCATACTGCATACTTGGCCCCCCTGTCAACATGCCAGAGCTGGATACAAATACTGCTGGTCCTTTTATCTTTAAAAGTTCCTCTCTATTCTGCATAAGTGCCACCGGCTGAATTTCTTTTGTGTAAAAAGGTTCCCCACCCCGTAATATTCGCTTTCCAAGTGCATTTTTTAGAAATGTTGGATTGCGGGTATAGACAATGTTAATATCACGCACCATACCGTCCACATACACTGGAATTGCAGGAATTTCTTCATTTTGAATCGCAGCGCGCAAAATCAACAATACTTCCTGTGAACGTCCTAATGCAAACGCTGGAATCAGTACTTTCTGTCCATTCTCGACACACGCTCGCACCAACTCCACAAGGCGTCTCTCCTCCACCTGCCTGTTTGCGTGAAGCCTATTTCCATAGGTAGTCTCCACAATAGCGACATCTGGCCGCAACTTTGGTATGTGAACTCCTTCTATTGTGCGCTGGGAAAACGCAGCAAAATCGCCCGAGTAAAACAGTGATCCTTCCTCAGTGACAAGATATACGCACGCCGCACCCGCAATATGTCCCGCTGGATAAAAAGTCAGCTTAACTTTTTCTAATATTGCAAGTTCCATCTGAAACCGTATTGGTGTGACGCGTCCCAACATAGAAAGTACATCCTGCTCTGTGTAATGCGGAATCTCATCCTCTCGATACGACATAACTTTCAGACTGTCGTAGAGCAGCACGCGCGTCAACTCTGCAGTCATAACAGTCATATAAATCCGCGCATTAGGATATGCTTTGCTGATAATCGGAAGTGTTCCGATATGGTCCATATGCGCGTGACTCACAACAATCGCATCCAGTCCGCCCTGCTCCTGTATTGTGCGAAAGTCCGGCAGCGGGTCCTTCGCGTTAGACTGTCGGATTCCACTGTCAAATAAAATACGCTTTCCCGCCACTTTCACATAAATACAGCTTGCTCCAATTTCCATAGCACCGCCCAAAAAAAGAAATTCCATATTGTTTTTAACCCTTTCTAAAAATTTTCTATAATAATTTTAAGCATACCTTATAAAAAATCATTTGTAAAGAAATAAAAATTAAGTTGACATTCAACCAAAATAAGAGTATGGTTAATGAAGTAACCAATAATTGCATTTGTTGGAAAGAATAACAAGTGCCACACAGGAAAGGAGGTAATACAATGTCTAAACAATTTAGAAACGCAACAATAAATCAATCCATTATATTTTTTAATTGTAAAATTATCTCCGGGGTATCTTGTATTTGATAAAAACGCAGTACAATCATCAGTATTGTTAATCGAGTAGGGAGACGATTCATCTTCTCCCTACTCACACACCGGACGCGGGCAGCTTTCGCTGCATATTTCCTTTCCGCGTCCGTGTGCATAAAAAGACCTCATGGTAATTTTGCCATGGGGTCTTTTTGTATCTTTTTATCTATATTCATACACCGGAATATTCTTGGGGATCTGTACGAAAATAGCCTGTACTATCTATGTTTTCTACAGCTTCTTATAATTTGAGGAGGGAACAATTTTTTATGCAAACAAGAAAGAAACTATCCACTTACATCTGGGAATACAAGTGGCACTACTTTTTTGCCATCTCATCGCTGCTCGTTAGTGTCTCTCTTGATATGCTTGCACCAATGCTCACAATGCATATCATTGATGATGTGATATTGGGTGGCAATCTGTCCATACTACCTTATTTACTTGGAGGAATCCTAATTGTTGGTATCGGGCGCTGCATCTTTCAATATACAAAGGAATATCTCTTTGACAAAGTAGGTTCATCAATAAGTTCTGATATGCGCAAAAATTTGTTTGACCATATTCAGAGCCTGAGCAGCAGTTTTTTTGACAAGACAAATACTGGAGAGCTTATGGCGCGCGTAAAAGACGATATTGACAGAATATGGAATACTTTGTCCTATGTGAGTATGTTAATTATAGAAGTCAGCTTTCACACCTGTGTTGTACTATTCTGCATGTATCGACTCCAGGCATCGCTCGCAGTCATACCAACAATTGCGATGATTTTATCTGCCTTTATCGCGGTCAGCATGGAGCACCATCTAGGTTCCATTTATGAGGACATCAGTGAGGAAAACGCAGTTCTCAACACAGTGGCGGAAGAAAATCTTGCAGGCGTGCGCACAGTAAAAGCTTTTGCGCGGGAAAAATTTGAAATTCAAAAATTCCTGTCACACAATCAGCGCTATTATGAATTAAATATGAAACAGTCAAAAGTGTTCGTGCGCTACTATCCATACTTGCAAATTATTACAAAACTGCTGCCAATGATTATCCTTCTGCTTGGCGGACGCCTTGTAATTCAAGGAACCATAACACTCGGTGTACTCGGTGCATTTCTTGAGTATTCCAACAATATTGTATGGCCTATGGAAATGCTTGGCTGGCTGTCCAACGATTTTTCGGCGGGGATTGCCTCCAACAAAAAGCTCACAAAAATATATGAGCAAAAACCTGTCATTATAGAGACAGAAAAACCTGTAAACTTAGAGAATGTTCAAGGTAAAATTGAATTTTCACACGTTTCTTTTCATAAAGAAGATAATCATGAAATCCTGCACGACATCACATTTGAGGCGGAGGCAGGCTCCACAATCGGCATTATGGGCGCTACCGGCGCTGGCAAGACGTCCGTAATCCAATTACTACAAAGGCAGTATGACGCCACTGACGGTTGTATCTGCCTCGACGGTGTTGATATTAGATCGTTGTCCTTAAAACAGCTTCGGAGCAGTATTTCTGTTGTTATGCAAGACGTGTTTCTTTTCTCTGACACCATCAACGAGAATGTAAAGCTTGGAAAAAAGGAATATATTGACGAGACAATTGTGCGAAAAGCTTCCAGAGATGCACAGGCAAGCAGCTTTATTGAAAAGATGCCCGACGAATACGAAACGATTATTGGCGAGCGCGGCGTTGGACTTTCTGGCGGGCAGAAACAACGCATTAGTATTGCAAGGGCTTTTGCAAAACACACACCCATTTTAATTATGGACGACTCCACGTCTGCATTGGATATGGAAACAGAACACGAAATTCAAAAAACGCTAAATGCCCTGCCCAATACCACAAAGTTGATCATTGCACACCGCATTAGTGCTGTGCGCCACGCAGACGAAATCCTTGTACTTGAAAATGGCTCCATTGCAGAACGCGGAACACATGACGAACTTCTCGCCAAAAAAGGCTTATACTATACCACTTATGTATCACAATATGGAGAACCTATACATTCTGCATCATAGCGATTATACTGGCGGCAAAAAAGACCGACCGCTCAGTACTTACATGTCACAGCAAGAATACAAATCGCATTCTTGAATTTAGAAAGGAGTGATTCTTTATGGCAGTAAATTCCTACAAGGAAGATGAAAACCTAAACGAAATGAGCAAACTTAAAACATTAGGCAGACTATTTTCCTATCTGCTCTCACACAAAGCCTCCATCTTTGTAGTGTTGCTAATCATGGCATATTGTGTGTGCGTGAGCCTAATAAACCCGCTCATTATAGAATCCGCAATTGACAATCATATTTCGACCGGCGATTATGCTGGTCTGTATCGTCTTGCCGCAATAGCACTCGTATTAAATGCAATTCTTATTATTTTAGTAAAAGCGCGTATGTACATTATGGCAAAAGTATGCAACAAAGTGCTGGTCACAATCCGCCAACAACTATATACGCATATACAGACGCTTGATTTTAAATTTTTTGACAGCAGACCAACCGGAAAGATACTTGCACGCATTATCGGTGATATCAACTCCCTAAAAGATGTGCTTTCCAACAGCGTCACAACCCTAATACCAGATTTTATCACAATCTGCGCCGTTGTCGGAATTATGTTTGTCCGAAATGCAAAGCTTGCAACTGCTGCGCTCATCAGCATTCCTTTAATGGTGATGGGTATCCTGTTTATACAAATGCGCTCGCACAAATGCTGGCAGATTTTTCGTAAAAAGTCCTCAAATCTCAATGCCTTTGTGCACGAAGATTTGTCTGGGATTCGTATTATCCAAAGCTTTACTGCGGAAAATGAGACCAAAAAAACATTTCGCACACTTGTAAATGAGCATCAGCATTCCTTTATGGACGCTGTGCTCTACGCAGACGCTTTTGGTTCAATTATAGACTTCTGCTGGGGACTTGGCAATGTATCTCTATGGTTTACGGGTATTATGATTCTCGGTGTGGATAAAGTATCCGTTGGTACACTTATTGCATTTGGAACTTACATTTCCATGTTCTGGCAGCCAATTATGAATTTAAGCAACTTTTATAATCAGCTTATTACAAACATTTCAAGTGCAGAACGAATTTTTGAGATACTTGACACAAATGCAGAGATTGTGGACGCAAAAAACGTAATGCAAATGCCTCAAATTGTTGGCGCGGTGGATTTTGAACATGTCAGTTTCTCCTACGAGGAGGGAACAAACGTTTTAAATGATGTCAGTTTCCATATAAAACCTGGTGAGACAATTGCTCTTGTGGGTCCTACAGGTGCCGGAAAAACAACAATTGTAAATTTAATTAGCCGCTTTTATGATATTCAAAAAGGAACCATTAGAATTGACGGACATGATATTAAGAGTGTTAGCATTGAGAGTCTGCGACAGCAAATGGGGATTATGACACAAGATAATTTCCTGTTCACAGGTACAATCCGAGAAAATATTGCTTATGGAAAATTAGATGCCACCGACGAGGAAATTATTGCCGCTGCAAAAGCAGTACATGCACATGAGTTTATCACAAAGCTGCCCGACGGATACGACACCAAACTTGAAGAGCGTGGCGGCGGACTTTCCGTCGGGCAAAAACAGCTTCTTGCCTTTGCTAGAACGATGGTTAGTATGCCAAAAATTTTGATTCTGGACGAAGCGACATCAAGCATCGACACCAAGACAGAACTATTAGTTCAGGAAGGAATCGAAGCACTCCTTAAAGGACGCACTTCCTTTGTCATTGCACATCGTCTCTCTACAATCCAAAAGGCGGATCGCATCTTTGTCATTGACAATGGAGGTATTATAGAGGAAGGCAATGCAATGGAATTAATGGCAAAACAAGGGGCTTATTACAGACTTTACACAGCACAGCTTCAGGACGTTGTATAAATTCTAAACAAATTTTAATGTCAATCAGTTCCTAACTGCGTCATTCCTCCCACTAGAATCAACCTGTTATCAGCATAAATCTCAGGAAACTGGCTCATGCTGAGAGGATTCGTGCCGCGCCCTGCTTCAATTGTGTAGCCAGGGCGATTGTACGCCTCAATGAACCAATCCTTATAGCCTGCATATCCTGACCCGTAGGGTGTCTCCTCCACTTGATAGCCGCTTACTTTGCCAAAATATTCCGCAATGCGTCTTGAACGCTCTGGTTCATAATCAAGATACTTCCAGTAGATGACTTCCCCTTGCGTGTGATATGCCAGTATCAATTGAAAATCATGAGCGGTCGTAAAGTGATACATATTGATACTCTCCACTGCCGACAGCGGCGCCTCCCCGACAAAATCTCTTGGCGCTGGTGATGTATAGCCCTGTGCAAACTTAATCTCCTTTGCATTTTCCCAACCTGCCGGAAACTGTAAGTTCAAATCCACACCGTTAATATTTGCCTTCCAACCATCAGGATATGGAATTGATGGATAATCCGACGAGATTGCCATAGTCTGCTCGACATACTCTTCATTCCGAATCATTCCGTTGACAAGATCGGCGCCATCTGGATTGACCATCGGAATTAAAAATAAACTATAATTATGAAATAGTGCTTCTGTGTCCTCCCCATAAAGGTCCTCTCCCTCCGCATATGCCTTTGCATACGCCTCTGCAAACTTTAATAAAATTGGGGTTGTTATCCACTCATTTGCATGGAAACAGGCATTGTAACAGACTTGTGTTGGCCCTTCGCCAAACTGTAAGTAACACACTTCCCTGCCCATAACACTCTTTCCAATGCACCCTGATATCAAAAATGGATAGCGAACCTTTAATCCCTCTAATATCAAATCAGTCAAACTTGATGTGTACGGCACACTCTCATCCACAAGCGCAAAAGAAAAAGGAACGTAAATCCGCGTTCCTATCTGTAACTTCAAGGCGTCAAGTGACGGGTTTGCCGTCAATATAGCTGACACTTGTGTATCATATGCATCGGCTATCCCCCACACGGTCTCCCCTGCTGTAATCACATGGGTTGTATAACCGCTGAGATACGGCGTTAACTTTGCCCATGCCGCTCTGTCTGCATAGCAGCCAACGCCCTCCCCCATAAATTCTTTTAGTGCAATACAAGTCTCCTTATCAAATTGACCATTAATTTCATTTAGATATCCTGCTCTTTTTAGCGCCAACTGTAAATATTGCACTGCAACGCCAACATCGCCAACGTAAATATTTCTCATAAATCTCAATTTCCATCAAATCTTATATTTCTATAATCTATGCAAAAAATGTGTAAATCATACATCTAAGAAACTGTGTTACGGTGATTCCTAAATAATTTTACACAAACTCTCTTGAATCCCCTTTACAACCTCCGGCTTATTCATAGAGTACACATGAATATGCTTGATTCCATTGGCAATCAAGTCAATAATCTGATCTGTAGCATAGATAATACCGGCCTGTTGCATTGCCTCTGGATTCTTGCCAAAACAATCCACGATACTCCGAAAACGCATTGGCACATTACAGCCAGACAATTTCATTGCGCTCTGCAATTGCGATGGTCTAGTGATTGGCATAATGCCTGGTATAATTGGAACCCCAATTCCTGCCTCGCGCACACGACAAAGAAAATTATAGAAAATATTATTGTCAAAAAACATCTGCGTCGTCAGATATGCACAGCCAGCATCTACTTTTTTCTTTAAATTTAAGATGTCCTCCTGCGTGTTCTCCGACTCAATATGCCCCTCAGGATAGCACGCCCCGCCAATGCACATACCGCCAAATGCCTGTATATCCTCGACCAGCTCCGACGCATAATGATAATCTATAAACGGTTCTGTCACAAAATCTTTGGGTCTGTCACCGCGCAGCGCAAGCACATTTTCAATACCCGCAGCCTTCATTTCCAAGAGCGCCTTCTGGATTCCTTCTTTTGTCGCGCCGACACAAGTAAGATGCGCAATTGTGGTGACTCCATACTCATCTTGTATTCCCTTTGCCAGCTTTAGTGTGTTTCCGCCTGTACTTCCACCTGCACCATAAGTCACGCTCATATAGCTTGGTTTTAATTTCGCAACTCCATATGCTGCCTCTTTTACAGATTCATAATTTGCTGTCACTTTCGGCGGAAAAACCTCAAAGGACAACGTTACATCATCTTTCAACAATATTGTATCTAATTTCATTCCTTCTCCTCCATATCAACCACCGCTCCAATGACCACCACAACGGGCATTACTACCATTGATTTTACTACCTTCTGTGCAATATTAGCAAGCGTTCCGCGCACCATTTCCACCGACGCATCAAAATTACCATGTATCACCGCTGTCGGTGTTGAAGAATCCTTTCCCGCGCAAATCAGTCCTTCTGCAATCTGTTGAAGTTGCCCAAATCCCATTAAAAAAACTAACGTTCCCTCTAGCTGGGCAAGTGCCGTAAAGTCAATCTTTTGATTGTTATTTGCATCTTGTCCTGCCATATGTCCTGTAATCACATGAAAACTTCTGCTCACTCCTCTGTGTGTCACTGGAATCCCTGCAAAAGCTGGAATTGCAATACAGGAAGTAATGCCAGGAACATACTCCGCATAGATACCCGCTTTTTGAAGGGCAAGCATTTCTTCCATACCTCTGCCAAACACAAACGGGTCCCCTCCTTTTAGGCGAACCACCAAACCGCCCTCGCTTGCCTTTTGTATCAAAAGTGCATTAATCTGATCTTGTGGCATGTTATGCCTGCCGCTACGCTTCCCTACATAAATCTTTTCACATCGCTCAGAAGCATGTTCCAAAAGTCTCTGGTCAATCAAATCATCATACACAAGGACCTGAGCCTGCCGTATCGCACGCAACCCACGCACCGTAATCAAATCTGAACTGCCACAACCCGCGCCAACCAACAGCACCCGCGCTGTGCTTATCTCCTCACAATCTATATAAGATTCAAGCCTGTGCATTGTCTCCTGCGCATCAAACACCGCATTGCTATCCATGCAAACTTTCGCCATATCTTTTAGAAAAAATGCCCTCTTGCTGTCATCCTTAATATACGTCTTTGCCAGTGGTCGCAAACTTCCTAGATATGTAAGAATCGCATCCATATCAGCAGGTATCATTGACGCAATCCTGCTTCTTAATTCCGCTGCCACCTCTGGGCTCGTTCCCTCCGTCAAAATGCCAATGCTGAGATTTCCCGCTTTCACAAGCGATGGAAACAGAAAGCTACATTCCTTCTTATTGTCCACCACATTGACAAAAATACCACGCTCCTTGCAAAGTCTACCAATCTCTGCATTTATATTTGCTTGATCTGACGCAGCAATAACAAAATATATCCCTGTCAAATCCGATTTTTCAAACGACCTCTTTATAACACAAATATTATTTTCCAGTGCTATCTGTTCCATCGCAACTGATATTTCGGGCGCCACAACCGTTAAGATCGGTCCATAAGGCAGCAGTTTTTGTAGCTTATGCAATGCAATTTTCCCGCCTCCCACAATCAGTCCTTTTTGCCCGCCAATATCCACAAAAAAAGGAAAATATGCCATAGTCAACCCTCGCACTAATTCGCTCTCTTAAATTGTAACAATTCTGCTACGCTAAAAAATCCCCAGCCAATGTACAAATTCCAAAATCGCATAAATTACAGGCTGATGGACCATATATATCTCAAAAGAATGTTTTCCTATCCACTCCACTGGACGCAAAGCACCTTTTTCTAAGAACTGCATTCCCCTTGTCTTAGAAACAAAACGATATGAAAAATATCCCGCCAAAAATAAAAATGCCCACGGAAACAGTGAAAAATAATCCGTCGAATAAAAACTGCTCTGCGTAAAACCAAGATATGTCATAAACAGGTTACGATATAATGCTGTTGGAAGTTGTATTATATTCCACTGTCCGAAGCCAAGGCAGCCTTCATTTATATTTCGCATCAAGAAAAACAACAGAAAACTCACTGTCACTCCCAACGTTGCTGGTAACCTTCGCAGCCACTGATCAAAGATTTGCATTAGCAGCATACAAGACCCAATCAGCGTGAGCACGCCAAAAACCACCCTGTTCTGTGGCATCACAATCACTGTGACAAGCGTGATGATTATACCTCCCAAAAATACAATAATTCCTCGTTTGCAAGCACGACTCCCCAGCGACCAGCAAAAACCAGACAAAAAGATAAAAGTCCAGCAAATTCCCTGCTGCCATATGTATGCGCCTTTTTCTTTGTACCAATGCCAGTCAAACTGATATAGATAGACCAAATCCCAGATTGTGTGATATGCAACCATATGGAGCAGCGCTATGCCGCGAATACCGTCCAGCTTTTCATATCGCATTTTGTTCATACATTTCCCTATTTTCCATCTTTGTTTTTCTTCATCTTTTTCAGCTTACTAATATTATATTTCATCTCATATGATTCAAATAGCTCCCGATATATTACATTGTTCATCTCACGAATGCCTTTTTGATACTCATGAATATCAAAATCTTCCGCCTCCGACTCTAAAAGTGCGACCGCAACATTAGAACAGTGTGCGCCAATTCGCTCAAAGTCTGTCAAAATATTATTAAACGCAAAACCTTGTTTTAACTCACATTTACCATTCCGAAGCCTTGTTATATGTCTTGATTTCAGCTCATTACAAAGTACATTAATCAGTTCTCTCAATGGCTCCACATGAGTTGCCAGCTCCACATCATCTTCCGCAAAAGAATTAACTGTAATCTCAAGAATCTCCCTCACTGCACCTCCCAAAACTGCCAATTCAGAGTTCGCCTCATCAGAGAAAGATATTTTCTTTTCATATAACTCATTTGCCGATTTTGACAAATTTACTGCATGGTCGCCCAAACGTTCAAAGTCACTGATCGTATGCAAAAATATAGATACCTGTTTCGACTGATTTTCCGTCATATCGCGCCCTGTCAACTGCATCAAATATGTCCCTAGCTTATCCTCATACTTATCAATCAGATTTTCTTTTTCCTGCACTTTATTATAGCGGTCTTCCGAATAATTTTCAAACAGCCCCATTGCACGTCCAATATTTTTTCTTGCTTTCCGCGCCATACCATTAATGGCAGTGTGGCTCTGTCGGATAGCAAGTGCTGGATATTTCAGAAAACGCTCTTCCAGCAAGTCAAAATCAGCCTGTTCCTCCTTGTCCTCCTCAGTATCCTTCACAAGCATAAATACTAACTTTTCAATCCACTTGATAAACGGAAATAGAATTATGACCGTCGCCAACCGAAATACACTATTTAGAATCGCTATCGAAATCGGACTCATAGTCATTTCTATAAAATCAAACTGGACAATCGCATTGATAGAATAGAACACCACTGCCCAGAAAACCATGCCAAACAAATCATTCATCAGATAGATTAACGCAGTTCTCTTGCCATTTTTGTTGGTTCCAATTGAGGACAGTAAAACTGGACATGCAGCGCCGACACCAATACCGAGCGTTATCGGAAATGCAGATGCAAACGTAATCGCTCCTGTCACAGATAACGCCTGTAAAATACCAATAGATGCGGAAGCACTCTGCAATACTGCTGTGAATGCAATACCGACCAAAATCCCCATAAAAGGATTAGAAAACATTGTTAACATATTGACAAAATGGGGATTTTCCTTTAGCGGAGACACCGCGCCGCTCATACTCTGCATACCAAACATTAGTATGGAAAATCCAAGCATAATATCTCCAATATTTTTGTAGGTGCTCTTCTTTGAAATCATCTTAAACAAGATACCAATAATTGAGACAACCGCTGATATCGTAGTTGTTGACAAAAGCTGCGCAATTCCGCCAGACCCTTCTATATAAGAGAGGCAGAGAATCCAGCCTGTAATACTCGTACCAATGTTCGCTCCCATAATGATACCAATCGCCTGTGCAACCTTCATCATACCGGAGTTTACAAAGCCGACCACCATCACAGTTGTGGCGGAAGAAGACTGTATAATTGCCGTAACTGCCGTTCCCAGCAAGACTCCTTTAATCGGTGTATTGGTGAGCTTATACAATATAAGTTCCAGTTTTTCTCCTGCCGCCTTTTTCAGACCATCTCCCATAAGAGACATACCAAACAGGAAAAGTGCCACGCCGCTAAGTAACGATAAAATCGATGTTATCCCCATGTCAATCTTAATCCTTCGTAATCGTTCTGTTCCTGAACAGTTACATTCCTTCTCTAATTTGATTTTGTTAATTTTTTAGCCCGCCAGAAAATCACAATTTTATCATAGCAGATTCTACAAAATGTGTAAAGCCTTGATTCCCAAAACATTACTGGTTACTATTCAGTTACTGTTCAGACGTCCACCAAAGTAGTGGGAATCATGCGCCAAAATACTTGCTTCATGGCATTTTGTGCGCATCGAGTGAACAAAAACCATCCAGATAATTAACAAACTGCTGCGCGGTACGGCCAGAAATTCCCCCATGACTTAATTCCCACTTGTTTGCCTCAGCTTTTAACTCCTCATCAGACATTGTGATCCCCTGTCTGTGTGCAAGCTCAAGCACAATATGAAAATATTCTTTCTGCGAGGGCTTTGAAAAATTAATTGTCACGCCAAAACGATTTACCAGCGAAAGTTTCTCCTCCATTGTGTCAGAACGATGCATTCCATTGTCAACCTCAATATCATTTCGGTCACTCCATGTCTCCTTAATTAAATGCCTGCGGTTAGAAGTTGCATAGATCAAGACATTATCTGGTTTTGTCTCCACACCACCCTCAATGACAGCCTTAAGAAACTTATATTCAACCTCAAATTCTTCAAAGGACAGATCATCCATATAAATCACAAACTTGTAATTTCGATTTTTAATCTGTGCAATAACATTCGACAAATCCTTAAACTGGTGTTTATAAATCTCAATCATGCGCAGTCCTTGCGGATAAAACGCATTTACAATTGCCTTGACACTGGTGGATTTTCCAGTACCACTGTCACCAAACAGCAGTACATTGTTTGCTTTTCTTCCCTCCACAAACGCCTTGGTATTATCGATCAATTTCTTTTTTTGCAGCTCATAGCCGACAAGATCATCTAGCATCACCTTATCCATATTGTTAATCGGCAAAAATTCTATCGCTCCATCCACCTTTTCTCGAATGCGAAACGCTTTGTTCAATCCAAACATTCCAACGCCATAATCTCTGTAAAACGCTGTCACACAGTCAAAAAACGCGTTCTCGTCCAGCGCCTGTTCTAGCTGTGCACTCAGATCAATAATCCTTTCACTCACATTTTTATTGTACATTAGCTCCTTCTTGCCAATCGCTTTATAGTCTGATAACTGCGTAAAACAGTCAATGTCAAGCTCCTTTTCTATCACAGAAAAATCAAAATCAAACAAGTTTTTAAACACTCTAAAATCATTTTTTGCAAAATGATTGACACTGCCATCATTTGCTCCTACTTTCTCACAAGTAATGCTAAACGGATTCTCGTTTGTCACCATAAAAAAAGTAAGATAATTGTGCCAAAGATTGTGATTAAATCCGTAGTCTGTCGCCACAATCAAAAGTCGTTTTAACTGTGTGTAAATATCCTGAATCAACTCGGGTTTTGCGCTTAACTTCGCATCAAAACGTCGAAAAATCTCCCCAAACTGATACAGAATACAATCTTTGTCCATATCACCATACAAAATTAATTTTGCAATCTCACGGTACATTTCTTCCCCTCCTTATGCGCTCGCACACAGATAAACCTTCACCCCATGCGATGCGACCTCCGTTTCAATTGTCTGGTGTATTGTCTGAATCTTAAAGTCTTCCCATATATCCCACAGTTCCAATTCCGCTTCCTCCGCAATGCCCTCCAAAAGCTCCTTAAAATCGATTGAAAGTTTTGTTGCGGAGTCCTTTAGATTAAACAATGCCACACACAAAGCACCACCATTTACACTCTCATTCACCCACATTGCGTAATCGTCCGTTCTTGCAATCTGTCTACCGTGGCGATCCTCTTTTAGCAGAGATAACAATGAGCGATTCGTAATAAGTGATTTTGTCCACTCGTCAAGCTTTGTCAACTCACAGCCAAGCATTAACGGCGAACGGAACATGCACCACAATGTCATCATTGTTCGCTGTTCCTCATGCGTAAGACCACACTCCCACTCCTGACCAAAACCTTTACCCAAATGTCCCAGCGGAAGCATATCGCAGTCAGGGTAACAGCCTTTTTTCACATGGTCCTGCCAGTTTTCACAACGCCAGAACATTTCTTTTAATAAATCCCACTTATCCCAAAGGTCATCTGTAATACGCCACATATTTGCATTTTGCGCATAATGCCATGCACGGTCAATATGTGCTGGTCCTGGTGAGAGACTCAGCACAATTGGCCTGCCACATTTTTCAATCGCCTGGTGCAGCATCTGTGTTTCATGCCAACCCGAAAACACAAATGGCTCCCGATACAGTCTGCTGTCACAAATATCATCACACTTTATAAAATCTACACCCCAGTCTGCATACATAGAGATAATTGAATCATAGTACGCCTGTCCTGCTGCGTTGTCATAAATTCCATACATATCTGGATTCCAGATGCAAATAGAAGTCGCATCTGCCGCCTCATTCGCTGTAAAATCGCTCTGATAAATTGGCAAGTGATTCTGCGCTGCTGCTCTAGGAATCCCACGCATAATATGAATACCAAATTTTAACCCCAAACCATGCACATAATCCGCAAGAGGCGCAAATCCCTTCCCTCCTACAGACGATGGAAATCTGCCTGGTGCAGGCTGCAATCTGCCATACGCATCCATCTCGTCATCCCCAAATGGAATATACTGAAATTTATCTCTCTTGGTGCCAGCATCATTGGAATACCACTCAATATCAATCACTACATACTCCCAACCATACTGTTTTAGATTCGCAGCCATATAGTCCGCGTTTGCCTTTACCTGCTGCTCATTGATAGTCGTATCATAATAATCATAACTATTCCAGCCCATAGGTGGTGTCGGTGCAAATTCATTTTTATTCATAATAAATTACCCTTTCCTATAATTTTAATGTCCAAAAAGTGCCGCTGCTTCGTCCAGAGAAGTACCATCTTGCCACTCCTGACAATAGCGCAAATACTCTGCTTCTGTATGCAAGAAATTTTCGGCATTCGGCGGCAGTATAATTGACTCTATTGTACTGTCAAGAAAATTACAGACATATATTATTTTTCTACAATTTAAAAATACCCAGTCAAAATGCTGTGCACATTCTTTCTGCCGCTGTTCCATATATTCAAACAAGCATTTTGCATCAATTGTATTTTCATCCATTGGGTGCAGGAAAAGATACAATCCATTATATCGCTTCTGCCGATAATTTGTATTTAGCTTCTCAAGCTTTTTGTCAAACCGATACTTTGCCTTATACAAATAATCCTGATGTGTAATATCATCAGGAAGAACAGCCCAAAATCTTCCATTGTAAAAATTTAGTCGGTCCCCATAGCGCTCAAAAGCAGCCGGAGGAAGTTCTTCTTTTCTGCAGCCCAAATACTGTTCAATAAAACTTTTGGTCTGCCCATCATCTGGCAAAAGTGCCTGACTCACTTCCAACCCTAAATTCATGGTCTCATTTATCCAGTCCGGTGATTCACTTTTCACAAAAGTCGGCTGATACTCCTTCCAGAGAAACTTTAAGGAGACCACCGCATAGATTTCATTCAGCAGCTTTTCATATATCATAATCGCTGTCTCTCCCTGTTCTTAGAATATCTTTTATCACTTCCCCCGCTAGAATCAATCCTGCCACTGAGGGAACAAAAGCAATGCTTCCTGGTATTCGCTTTTTTGTATCTACATCACCGTCCATCTTCTCTGACAGTGCCAAATCAGGAGACAACATTGTTGGTATCTCCTCTGAATAAACGACTTTCAATTTCTGAATCCCTCGTTTTTTTAACTCTCGACGCATTACTTTTGCCAACGGACAAACTTTTGTATCATAGAGATCTGCAACCTTAAACGCCGTGGGGTCCATTTTGTTCCCTGCTCCCATAGAACTAATGATCGGTGTATGTGTTTTATCCGCCTGCATCACAAGCTGAATTTTTCCCGTCACAGTATCTATGGCATCCACCACATAGTCATATTGTGAAAAATCAAAAAAATCCGCTGTTTCCGGCATATAAAACATCTTATATATATGAACATTTATCTTCGGATTAATATCCAATATTCGCTCTCTTGCCACTTCTACTTTATATTGGCCAATTGTGCTGTGGGTCGCAATAATCTGACGGTTGAGATTTGTGAGACACACCTTGTCATCATCAATCAAATCCAAGGTTCCAACACCGCTTCGCGCAAGTGCTTCCACTGTATAACCGCCAACGCCACCGACTCCAAAAACTGCCACACGGGCATTTTGAAGACGCTCTATTCCCTGTGCTCCTATTAAAAGCTCTGTTCTGGAAAATTGGTTCATTGCGTTAATACCTCATTCATACTTCCTGTGCGATACCCTTGCAAATCAAAAGTGACATAATCAAAACCATACTCTTTCAATCTTAAAACTATCTGCGAACGAACATCTGTCTGCATTATACAATCAAAATCTGCTACTGGTATTTCAATTCGCGCTAAAGTGCCATGTATCCGCACACGCATCTGTTCAAATCCACTTTCGATTAAAAACTGTTCTGCCCTTTCAACCATAGAAAGTCTTTCTGCAGTAATCTTCTCCCCATATGCGAATCGCGATGCAAGACAGGCATATGACGGCTTATCCCATACGGAAAGTCCATACATTTTAGAAAGAGTTCGGATTTCCTTCTTATAGAGTTTCGCTTCTCGCAGCGGGCTCTTGATGCCCAGTTCCGCAACCGCCTGCAATCCAGGGCGATAATCTCCCAAGTCATCTATATTGGAGCCTTCAATCACATGCGCGATTCCTTGCGCTCTTGCAAGATTCCAAATTCCTTGAAAAAGTTCCTTCTTACAACGATAACAGCGATTGGAAGGATTGTCAGCAAAACCGTCAATCGCAAGCACATCCGCCTCATAAATATATTGCGTAATTCCTTCATTTTTGCAAAATAATTCCGCCTCTATCGCCTCTCTTGCCGGAAACACACAGGATTTCACCGTGACTGCAACCGCTTGATCTCCAAGTACATCCTGTGCCACTTTTAATAAGAAGGTGGAATCTACTCCACCCGAAAATGCAACTGCAACACTGCCAAGTTCCCGCAAATACATTTTTAATTGTAGTAATTTTTTCTCAATTGTCACAGAATCTTGAACTTTTGTTTGTTCTAATAAATTTTCCAAAGCAATATTTTCTTGCTGTAGCGCGTTTTTCGCGCTTTTGTTTTCTGCCGCCTGATAATCTTCCAGAAAATGATGTCGTACCCCTTCTTGTTTATATGCAATTACTGTACTCAAGTTTACATTCTCAACACTTTTAAAGATATTGTTTTCTACAAAAGGATTAATTTGTCTCAACTGTCGTATTAATTGTTTTATTTCGCGGCGTTTTGATGTGTTTTCCAAATCACCTCGGAAGGTACTGTTCTCTGTAAATTTACAGGCGCACTGCAAAAAACGCAGGTGATTATAATCCCGCCATGCCTCAATGTGCTCCTCCCGAATAAGATACATTGGTCGGATCAGCTCCATTCCTTCAAAGTTGGTGCTGTGAAGCTTTGGCATCATTGTCTGTACCTGCGCTCCATATAACATACCCATCAAAATTGTTTCAATCACATCATCATAATGATGTCCCAGCGCAATTTTATTACAACCTAATTCCCGCGCTTTGCTGTACAGATAACCACGCCGCATTCTAGCACACAGATAGCAAGGAGAATTTTCTATATTATATACTGACGCAAAGATATCTGACGAAAAAATGGTCAACGGAATATTTAAACGCGCTGCATTCTGTTCTATTAACTGTCTGTTTTCTGTCTTATAGCCAGGATCCATCACCAAAAATAGCACGTCAAAGTCAAATTTATTATGTCTTTTTAATTCCTGAAACAGTTTTGCCATTAGCATGGAATCCTTACCGCCTGATATACAGACAGCAATTTTGTCTCCCTCTTGCACAAGTTCATATTCCCGTATTGCCTTCGTAAATTTACACCAAAGATTTTTCCGATATCGTTTTCTCAAATCCTGTTCGATTTCCAGATAATCCCTGTCTTTTTCTGACACCTGCGTCATGTTTTACTTACCACTCCTTTGCCCCAAACCTATACCGTGCACCTGATACGCTTCGATTTATTATACTTCAATCTCCCATAAATATCAATTATAAATTCGCCCGTCATTTGTGGAACATATTCTCACGAAATGCACTGAACTGTAACTTTATTATAGTTTTATTATTCGCTGTTCCTCCTTATCATACAAATACAGTGAATAAGAAAGAATCTCCTCCACACTAACCTGTGTGTCATTGATTTCTCTAATCATATGTTTAATTTCCTGACTCTCCTCAAGATGTTCTGTCGGCAAAAGCAACAGTTCATGGATAGAAGATGGAATAATATAAAAACTGCTTTGAATCGCCTTTGCAAAATCCTGAATTAAATTGGGATACAGCATACAAGCCGCCCCTTCCACTCTGTTTTTGTTGCTTAACACATACATTGGCACACTGCCCGAAAACGCAGACATACAATCTTCATCCACAATATTTTCTACTTCCTCCGCGCACATTATCTCTTGCAAAACCTCTGTTATACCTTTAATTTCATATCCCTGAAGCCGCTGTGTATTCTCTTTTGCCGCTTGATAAAGCGCATCCACAGACACTTCCCAAAGCTTTAAGTGCACATTATGTATTAAAATAGAAGCTCTGCCAAGATCTTCCTGCGATACAAGACACTGAAAGATAATAGACAAGTCAAGAAATTCTATATGTGGAACATCTTCTAACAACTCCTTGTTTTTCTCAGTGTTGACAAGCTTGTAGATAATTCTCTCCTTCACACTCTCATAGCTTAAAAAATAACGCATATCCACGCTCTGATTGACTTTGTTTCTGCGATAAGTATCCATCACATCATTGACCACATTGACAAGCGTTGCCCTTCCTTTGATATACTCCTCATAATAACTGTTAAGATATATTGTCGGCGAAATATTGCTGTCATCCTGCGTTACAGTAAGCCCTCTCAGCACAACACCATTGTTTTTGCGAACATCATCAAGCCGCACTTTATAACAATCCCCTGTCCTTTTCTCCACTTCTTCTCTCACAAACATTGTAAAACTTGAAAACTCCATTATTTCTGATACTCCTTTCCACAAACCTTTTACCCCTCCTGTCATTCTGTACTATCAACGCACAAACTATTATACTCACGACAAATGAAATTTGCCGGGAGTATTGCACCAGCCGCAGTCGCAAAGCGGCATGTTTCCTTATGCGGCTGTGTGCATCACTTTATACTGAGCGGTCAATCTTTTTGACCGCCAGTATATAAAAATTTATATTAGCGCGCATACAAAAAAGACAACAAGAAAAATATGTTACAAAACATTTCTCTCATTGTCTTATCTCATTCTCTGGTTTTCGTTACGATAAACTAAACTATACTCTTGACAGATATTCTCCTGTTCTAGTGTCAATCTTAATAACGTCATTTGTGTCAACAAATAATGGGACATACACTGTCGCACCTGTCTCAACAGTTGCCGGCTTTGTCGCACCTGTAGCCGTGTCACCTTTAAATCCAGGTTCTGTATCGGTAATTGTCAACTCTACAAACAAAGGCGGCTCAATTGCAAATACATTACCGTTGTGCGAACATACTTTTACCATTTCATTTTCCTTGACAAATTTAAGCGCGTCGCCAACCTTGTCCGCATTCAAACCAATCTGTTCATAGTTCTCTGTATCCATAAAATAGAATAAATCACCATCTGCATATAAGTACTGCATCTCTTTTCTATCGATACGCGCCTGTGGGCACTTTTCAGTCGGCCGGAAGGTCTTCTCCACAACACCACCACTAATAATATTTTTAAGCTTTGTTCTGACAAAAGCTGCACCCTTACCTGGCTTTACATGCTGAAATTCGATAATCTGATAGATGCTGTTCTCATATTCTATCGTAATACCATTTCTGAAATCGCCTGCTGATATCATAAAAACTATTCCTCCTAATATTCACTTTTCACATTTATAAATCCGTTAACCATTTTATAACAAAATGAGCGAGATTTCAACTATTATTTTTTACATTTCGCAAGGATAAAGTCAATCGCCATCAGATATCCATTCAATCCCTGTCCATAAATTTGGTGGTCGCACACTTCTTTGGTCACAGAAACGCGCCGAAATTCCTCCCGCTGCGTAATATCGGAAATATGGATTTCCACTTTCGGAACGATAATGCTCGCAAGTGCATCCCGAATCGCATACGAATAATGTGTATAGGCACCTGGATTAATAACAATGCCTTCTGTCCCATCAAAATACGACTCCTGTATCTTATCTATAATAGCACCCTCATGATTCGACTGAAAACACGTAATCTCACAGCCAGTCTCCTCTGCTTTATTTTGTATCATATCCAAAAGATATTGGTAATCCTGTGTCCCGTAAATGCCTTTTTCTCGGATTCCCAGAAAATTTAAATTTGGTCCGTTTATCACTAGTAGTTTCATTTTTTGATATCCCTTTCCGTAGGAAATGTTTATAAATTACTCATGACAATGTCTTGTCTAAATGCCCATCTAGTGGCATCAAAAAATCTTGACATAGCCCGCTCTATTTAAGAATAACATTGACATTCTTGCTACAACATGAGAATCAACTCTGCCAAAATAGAACCTATTGCCACATATAGTATAGCAAATCTCTGCAAATTAGCAACCTATTTTTAAAATAATATGTCCCATAATTCCTATCTCGGTCCTAAAAACTTATCTCCATTCAAATGTATCATATGTTCCGGCATCTCTGCAATCCAGACTTCCGTTTCCCATGCCAAGTTTTCTGAAAATCTCTTATAGGTCTTAAAATCAACAAATGCTGTTACAAAGATTTTCCCTGCTGTTACATTCTTTGTCATTTCAGTTATTTCCAATATTCTTTTGGAATCCATTGGCCCTACGGAAGTCACTGATTCCACAAAATATATCCAATTCTTATCTTCTCTGTACAAAACCACGTCCGGCATCTTGTCATGTAAAGTTATTTCAAATCCTAATTCTGCAAGCTTATCAACATTTTTTACTAAATCTTTTTCTATTGTATCGCCAACATACAAACATTCTGAATCTGGCGCAAATCGTGGAGCAAATTCTTCAATAATAGCTTTCTGCAGTTCATTGTGCTTGCCTGTAGAAAATTGAAAATCAACTCCATTTATACGCACTGGCATCATTGTCATCTTCTTTTTGGAAGCATATATATCTACCAATTTTTCATGATATTTTAAAAATCGACTTACAGATTTTTGCCACTCTGATGTTTGAAATACCCTTATTAACTGCAATGTTTCTCCTGTAAGCCTGTACCTATAATTAGGGCTATTTGTAGCTTTTCCATTATCCTCTACAAGCGCTGCATTGCGGAAATGATGTAATGCCTGCTTACGAAAAGTCTCCCTGCTGTTTTCTGCATAAGTCGATCCATAATATGTATTGGCAAACTGAATAATATCATGGATACGAATCCACTCATTTTCGGCATCTTTCCACAATGTATCCCGCTTTATCCCTGCCATTGCCAACAGTACATAACAGCATATATCCGCCTGCTGCGCTTTCGGCATTCCAAGCATTTTCAAAAGTTCTCTTGCCTCATCAATTTTCTCCACAGTACTCCTCCAATATCATATTGCAATTATTTTCCGACATATCCTTGCTTTTCATTAATTTTCTACCCATTTCCTGTATACTTTCTAAATCCGGCACTGGCATAGCATTAATTTCTGTTGAATTTACCTGCGTTGAACCATTCAAAATTCTATAATATTCATCATAAAGCGTAGAATTAAAAATCACATACAATCCATATACAAGACACTCTGACATTTCTGATATCAATCCATCTACAAAATTTATCTTATTTTGTGTACTGATTTTCTTATATTGCGGATATTTTTTCGATAAATATACTCCACACTGCAGTCTGCGGCGTTCTTCCTTTGCAGTAAAACGCTTCACAAACAAATAGTTCCGATTATCCTGCATTAATCCTTTTTGGTCAGTCACAACATACTCATGTTCTTTTTGAATAGGGAACTGCACTTCTCCTTGTTTGATATGCTGCGAATAAAAAAGAGGAATTGCACCTTCTTCTGCATCATCACGAAGTATCTCTCGATTACGAAAATCAACTGTCAATCCTGTTTTCATTTTCAATCCGATATCTGGCAATGTTTTATCAAACTTATGTAGTCGTTCCAATACAGAAACTTCCTTTTCATCTGTTACCAAATACACATAATAATCATTCCCTGACACTACAAGGCTATATGGCACCGTTAAGAAACTCAAATTATCAAAATCACTATTTGATTTCGAGGAAGAAATCGTTACGACTTCTGGTGTTCTATCTGTCCTTTTTACTTTTATGATAATTGTTTCCTGCAAGACATCCTCTTTATCAAATACCTTATTTCTACTTACGAACAAGTGAATATGTTCTAATCTACCTTCTGTCAGAAAATACTGTCTGAAACGTTTAAAGTACGCTCCCGAAGTCCATGAGCGTGGAATAATATACACCATTTCCCCATTATCAACAAGATTATACAATCCCATCGCCGCAAAAATAAAATATAGATTTGGAGCGCCATAACAAACTTCCGGCATTGCAATTGCCTCTGGCGCATCTTTGGATATCTTCATATAAGGAGGATTTCCAATTACAAAATCATACTTTTTAGGATTTGGATTACCACCTAACATATGATTAAAATCCAAATACTGGCTTGTAATATAATTATCCGTAATAATCTCTAACTCAATATTCTTTTTAGAACTTTCCTGACAGGCTTGCAGATTTTTCTCCAACAAGTCTAAAATATTCTTATCATTCTCATAACAAGTCAGCTCTACTGTATGAACAGAGTCAATCTGCTCCAATCGTTCTAAAAGCGCACAAGACAATATGCCCGACCCTGCTCCTGCATCTAAAATGCAAACCTTGGACAAATTTTCAGGGAAAGTATATAATCCCGCCATAAAACGTGCAGTTTCTTTACTTGTAAAAAATTGACCATATTTTTTGCGTTCTTTTTTAGGCATATTGTCAATATATTTGTTTGTACGTTCAATAATGTAATCTAACATCATTTATCTTTTTCTCCATAAAGCAACTATTTTTTATTTTGCGCAAATGGCTTTTCAATTGACATTTTCTTGTCTAAAGGCTATTTTCTTCAATACCATTCGCAAAAATTAATTTTTTATTTTTCGTACAGGACGCAACACTTCATAACCAATCACTTCTGGAAAATGGCGCTGGTAATCATTACAATCTATCTCATTCCACTCGTAGCCCTTTGTTTTGGGATCAAAATTCCACGCTAACCGCTCAACCTTCCCCATTACCTCACCGCAATCTTTCAGATAATCAAAAGGTGGGTGGAAAAAAACAAGATAATCACTTGCAGGTAGTTTTCTGATTGTAAATCCGTCTGGAATCGCCCCCTGATAATCCTCTGGTACGCCAAAGCCATAAAAATAGCCCCTCCTGCCATTTTCATAAAACCATCCTGCTGTATGACATGTAACGATTGGGTGCGAAACATGGCTCATGCTATCTATCGTTCCACAGATGCTGTCACAATCATGCCTGTTCCAAAAATTCATATAATCGGTGGCATCAATATCCCAAATACCAATATATTTATGTGCTGGAATATGTTCCACGCGAACATGTGCTTCTGTCAATAATGTTTGACTCATAGTAGGTTCTCCTTTATTCACATAATGTTCAGGGAAGAAAACAACTTTTAAGTTGGAAAGAGCAATAGGAACGGGATTTTTCCGATATGCCGCTGGTGTACATCCAAAAGCATTCATAAAAGCTCTCGTCAAAGCTTCTTGTGAGGAATATCCGTATTTCATCGCAATATCGAGAATACGAGCATTTGTATCCCGAATCTCCAGAACAGCCATCGCAAGCCGTCTGCCGGCAACATAGCTTTTAAAGGTCATTCCTGCAATTTCATGAAAACGACTGGAGCAGTAATAGGGAGAATATCCTATCTGATTGGACATTTCCAAAAGAGAAGGACCTTCTGTTAAATGTGCTTCTATCCAATCTATCATTTTTTGTACAGTCTCATTCCACTCAAACAAATCTTTTTCCTCCTTGTCAAAAACAGGATAGCATAAAATTCGATAGAAAGTTTTGATATATGTTGCACTTTATTCTCCAAATCATTCACATTTTTCTATAATCTTCAACGTCACCTCTGACTGTCTTAACGCATTGACATCCACCACAATCGTTGCAGCTTGCTCATACAAAGGTTCCCGCACTGCAATCATTTCCTCAATTCGTTTCATAGGATTTTCGCACTGTAAAAGTGGCCTCGTCGTGTCCCCTTTAATTCTATCATAGATTGTTTTGGGACTCGCTTTTAGATACACAACTTTGCCAAGGATTGTCAAAAGCTGTCTGTTCTCCGCACGCAGGGGCATTCCACCGCCTGTTGAGATAACCATATGTTCTTTTTTTTCTACAATTAGTTGTCGCAGCAATGCTGTCTCCATATCTCTAAACATTTGCTCACCATCTGTAGCAAAAATTTCATTAATACTTCTGCGCTGCTGTTCCACAATCATCTCGTCTGTATCCACAAATATATATTTTTTTTTCTTTGCGAGATTTTTTCCAATTGTTGTTTTACCGCTTCCCATATAACCTATTAAAATAATATTTTCCATAAAAACCCCATTTCTGTAACAATTCAGATAATCCGTTAAATTAAATGGGCAGTTCACCTATTACCCATTTCCACCATAAACAGATTTACCGTGTGAAAATTTTTTCAGATTATCTCCACACGGCAATGATTCACAAATCTATATTTCTATCTTTATACTTTCTACTCGGAAAAATTAAGTAAACCTCTAATTTTTCGTTAGCCTACTTTTCAATATTTGATAAACTTTATCCACATTTTCCCTTGGCACCTTGCAGCTTGTCCATATTTCAAAAGCCTCTATTCCCTGATACAAAAGCATTTTTAATCCATTGTACGCCACACCGCCATTTGCTGTTACCAACTGCATGAATTTCGTTTCCCACGGCGTGTAAATCAAATCATACCCAAATTTTACATAGTGATAGAAATCTCCGTCCTCAATAACCACATTGTCCACATTGGGCGCAAGTCCTACGCTGGTACATTGTATCACAATATATCTATTTTCTGCTCCTGTCAAAAGTTTCTTATAATCAGCAAGCGCCATTGCTGTCACACAGTCTTTTCCATATTGCCGAAGACTATTGTTAACTTTCGTAGCCACATCATTCGCCTTTAAAGCATTGCGATTAAGCAGATAGACTTTTTGTGCACCACTATTCGCACACATAAATGCAACTGCACGCCCCACACCGCCTGCGCCGAGTACAATAACCTGTTCGTTTTTGAGTGTGATCCCCTCCTCCTGCATGGCACGCCAAAGTCCACTCGCATCGGTATTATAGCCAATAAATCCTTCTCTGTCCTCACGGTTGTCGCGCACAAGCGTATTTACAGAACCTGACGCTTCCGCTCGCATATCAACTTCTGTCAAAAAAGGAATCACGGCATTCTTGTATGGCACTGTGACATTCATACCACAAATATTTAATCCATAAGCCCCTTTTATCGCTGCCTCAAGCTGACCTTCCGCCACATGAAACGGCACATACACCATGTTAATACCCAGTGCCTCCGCAAATGTGCAATGAACAAGCGGCGACATTGTATGTTCCACTGGATTTCCTATAATACCATACAGTTTTGTTTTTCCGTTAATCTCCATCTGTGTTCTCCTCTTCAATCTGGGATATTTTTATCATTTTCCTGTCTGACATACTTCTATTATTTCTTGCGAACATGTCTCTGATACGCAATCAGCACAATCTTTTCCAGATATCGCTTTAGGACAATCTGTATCTCTTCCTTAGGGTGAATTGGTTTTACCAAAATAGAGTAAATCCCTGCTCTGTTCGCTCCCCATACATCTGTAAAAATTTGGTCGCCAACAAACAGCGTATTTTTTTCCTCTGTCCCCATATTTTTTATTGCCTTTCTGTAGTTCTCAGGATTTGGCTTCCCCGCTTTATAGATATAAGGAGCATTCACCACATCACAGAACATCTTCACGCGCGGCTCTTTGTTGTTGGAAAGCATTGTAACTTGATATCCAATCTTTTTTAAACGCAAAAACAGCGCAATCGCGCGCTCATCTGCCGGAAACCCATGTGGCACCAGCGTATTATCAATATCAAAGATGATGCCTCTATAGCCCTGTTCATACTTTTTTTCAAAATCTATTAGATACGTAGAATCTAGGTATTCTTTTGGATAAAAACATTGCAGCATTAAAATAATTCCTCCATCACAGATTTGCCGCCTCAAGCAGCAGCCGAGTATAATCGGAAACCGGTTTTGCATAGACCTCCTCGACCTTTCCCTGCTCAAGAATCTCCCCATTTCTCATAATAATCACTCTATCACACATCTGATACACAACACGAAGATCATGTGAGATAAAAAGAATAGAAATTCCAAGTTCTCTATGAAGCTTTAATAAAAGTTTGATAATCTGCGCCTGTATTGTCACATCAAGTGCAGATACTGGCTCGTCCGCAATCAGAAAATTTGTGTCGCACAAAAGCGCTGCCGCTATCGCTACGCGCTGCCGCTGTCCGCCAGAAAGTTCTGTCGGATAATGCTCTTTTAACTTCTCATCTAATCCCACGCGCGCAAGCATCTGATCAACCTTTTTGACGCGCTCTGTCTTGGAGAGTTTCTGGGCCTTCATGCGAAGTGGCTCCTCCAATATCCATCCAATCTTTTTAGAAGGGTTGAGCGAACTGTATGGGTCTTGAAAAACCATTTGCGGATTGGGACAATCCAGCGCAATCGTGCCGTCATACTGTTTTTGCATTCCTAAAATTGCCTTGGCGAGTGAGGTCTTCCCACAGCCGCTCTCACCGACAAGCCCAAGCACCTCTCCTTTTTTCATGTCAAAGCTCACATTTTTCAGGACATGCTGTAAGCTATTCTCTGACTTTCCGCGAAAACGACTTAACAAGGTTTCCTTATTTTTGTAATATACATTTAAATTTCTTACATTTAGTATATTTTCCATACGACCTCCCTATTTGACATGAGAAAGACGCGCACTTTCATGCAATATTTGTTGTTTTTACTTTTCTAAACACGATTATTGCGCTGACAACATCAAGGCAGAAAACAAATTGCAGAATACTATGAATGATCATTTCTGTTCTTGTTAAAATCCCATCCGCATAACAGCGTCTTACAATAAACACGCCAATCAAACCACTCAAAATAATGGATACGCCATCTAAAATCAATAAAACAAACGAAATACCAACTGTAAATATTGTGAGCAGATACACACAACCTGTAACAAAAATAAATAGATAAGCGGGAATTTGAATAATCTTTATTATCATATTGATTCGAGTTGCTTCGACCGCCTCCAACTTGCTTGCAAAATTATTTACACATAAGATAATTACGTTTACAAATGCGATAAGTCCAAAAATGCAAAAAGATAAAAGCCCAATATAAAAATTATTCTGGAAAACATATTTCATTAAATATTGATTAAAAAGGCTACCTATCAAAAATACAATATAATATGGGAAAAGAATAATAAAAATAAATGGTACCATCTTTTTCATAAAAGTGACCTCATCAAACGCGCTTATCCAATCTTTTCAAGCTTTGGTATTGCGTTAATCAATTCTCGCGTATAATCCTCTTTTGGATGATAGAATATTTCGTCTATCGTTCCCGTCTCCACCATATTTCCATTATGCATTACAATAATTCTGTGGCATAGACGTTTTACCAGACTTAAATCATGGGATATAAATAAAACAGCCATCTGCTTTTCTTTGTTCAAGCGCTGTAAAAGCTTTACAATCTGTAACTGTATTGTCACATCAAGCGCCGTTGTTGGCTCATCTGCAATCAAAAGCTTTGGTTCGCAAATCATTGCGGAGGCAATCATGACGCGCTGTCGCATACCACCGGAAAGCTCATGTGGATATTTTCTGCAGACAAGTTGCGGATTTTCAAGTTCCACACTCTCTAGTGCTTCAAGCACGCGTCGATAACGCTCCTCCTTTCCCATTTCTGGTCTATGGATACGCAAACTTTCCTCCACTTGCCAACCAATGCGCTTTACCGGATTTAGAGAGGTCATAGGTTCCTGAAAAACAATGCCAATCTCATTTCCCTGTATCTGCCGAAGCGCCTCCCGACTTTCATGAAGAAGTTCTTTTCCTCCAAACAGAATTTTCCCCTCCATTTTCATGTCATGGCGCCGCAGCAATCCCGCAATTGCCATTGCAGTCATAGATTTACCCGATCCAGACTCCCCGACAATCCCAAGAATTTCTCCCTGTTGCAGTTCCATAGTCAGATGATTCACAACGCGCTCTGGTACATCATGGTCATGAAATTCTATATTCAAATCTTCCACTTTTAATAATATCTGTTCCATTTATCTTTTTCCACTTTCTACAATATAAAAATAAACGACTACGAAAATATTAGGGAACAGTAACTATTTTACCACAGCGCCTGTGAAAAATCTATCTTTATTCTGCATTTTTGTGTGGCTTGATGCATTTCAATCACTATGCTTTCTCACGGACTTTGCAGTAAATGCAAAGTCCTAAGGCTGAATTGCAACATCGAGTCGCACGCTTCCCATACTGGTGCTGGCTTCAAGCTTCCCTGTATTTCCTGACTGACGATACTTTGTTCCTTCACTCTGACCGTTCACTCTCACATCACCCATATCCGCTTTTAGCTCAATTTGATAATTATCGAGACTCTGATTTGCATCAATAGATATATCTCCCATAGAATTATCTACATTTAAATCTTGAAAAATACAGCGCTCCATTTTAATTGTTCCCATATCATTATCAATATCTGCCTCGCCAAGCTGTGTGTCTTTTATTCTAATCTCACCCATATTGGTATCAATATCTGCTTCGCCAAGGCTGCAATTTTCAAATATGCAATTTCCCATGTTGGTCAGTGCTTTACAATCCATAGATATGATACCATCCACATTGACATTACCCATTGCAAGCTTAATCTCCATAGAATCCATCGCAGCATCCTTTGGCACAGTCAATGTAACATTGCAGTTCTCACTCCTAATTCCTCCCAAAAAAGCTTTTCTGGGATTTCTTTCCTCAATATAAAGAACTCCATCTTTCACTTCATATTCAAATTTTAACCTATCTGTATACTTGCCATCAAGATAAAAACGGTCTCCTACTTCGACCGATAAATCCATCATATCTGCATCTACATCAATGGCACGAAACGCTTCCAAATCTGTACTTGCATTTGTCATTTTGTCCTCCCCAAAGTGAAAACCACCTTTAAATCCCCAAATGCCTGTACGATAAAATGTACCGCCAATCACACAACAGACTGTGATAATCGTAATTACTGCCATCCATATATTCTTTCTCATGCTCATAATTTCCCTCCTAAAAATCAAGGAACTGTTAATAAACAGCTTGAATAAATTTTTGAACTAACGCAGCAATCACCCATATAATCCATGTGATATGCCAATCAAAGCTCAAAAAGCTCCAGCAAAGATAAATGCAAGTCACTGTTGGCCAATAAAGTGACATCATCTGTGAAATCTTTTCATTTTTATAACTTACCTGTTTCTGAGATGGCACAAAACGACCTCCCATTGTATTACTCTTATTTAAAGAAAGGATTGTTGTCATTCCTGCATTTACATTTCCTGCTGCCACAAACAGAAAAACCCCAATTCCAATAAACACAAACATCAGCACTACGCCAAACCCACTACTCCACGAAAATAAACTGCCCACGATCATTATTGGAAGCACACTTAAAATGCACAGAATAACGCCGATTGTTATCATCATTGCATATGTTACACGAAAACTTTCCCGACGATTATGTACATACTCTGCCGTCGCAAAATCTACACTGCATTTGTTCTCCTTCAAAAATTTCCATTTTCCCATAACAAACCCAGAAAACAGGAATAATCCAACTGCTGTTGCTATCATCAAAAACATAAAACATGTGGCAAAAATCCCGCCGCGCCAACTCCAACTAATATCTAGCATATATCCGCAGCAACTGACAATACACAAAAATACACCAAGCGCAATCGTATATGCAGAACGTGTTTTATCATGTAAATAATCCTTGACTTCTGTAAGTGTGACATTCCGAAACCCGCTTTCAAATTTCTGATTTTCCTGTAATACAAAATCTTTAATACCCAGCTCCTCCGCCAACTCATCAAGATTGCCAAACTCAGAAATCACAATGCCAACTGCCTCGTTCTCCGTCTTGCCATCCTTGATTAACTCTGTATATTTATCCTCCATCATCTGCCACAACTCATTTTTCGCCTTTTGTACCTCAAATGTTATCGGAAGCCTTGCAAACATTGTTTCCAGATAATTCCTAATTGTTTCCATACACGCATTCCCCTCCATCCTGCTTAATAAATTTTTCCACAACTTCCTTAGTCAATGTCCACTCCGCGCACTTCTCACGGTAATACTGTCTGCCTTGCTCTGTGATTTTATAATATGTTCTGCGTTTTCCGTTGATTGTAACATTCTCGGAATAGGACTCGACAAAACCATTTTTTTCCAGCCTCGTAAAAGCCGAATAAAGTGTCGTCTCCTTAATCACATATTTTTCTTCCGACAGGCTTTTGATTCTTTTGGAAATCTCATACCCATAAGATGACTCATCCCACAACAAATACAAAATCATTGTGTCATTGTACCCGCGTATAATGTCACTACTGATACTGCCCATACAAAACCTGCTACTCAAAATATGGACAAACCTATCCATACCGAGATGTTTCCTGTTTCAACCTATATGCTTTTGATTA
>ERZ808041.369-NODE-369-length-37666-cov-15.294341_pt1 | contig 37666 bp, 40 predicted proteins | sample MGYA00380192_ERZ808041 | MGnify/ENA primary metagenome ERZ808041 (study PRJEB31490, sample SAMN06133412) | mouse gut metagenome | isolation source: Z1_1 | host: mice | place: China: Chengdu | collected 2015-05 ...
TTTTTGCTGAGCAGTTCGTTTCACAACTCCAACCCAAAACCGTTGAAGACGTTGAAAATGGGCTCAAATCCATTTTCTCACTTACTTCTCCGGAATTTTTGACTGACGCATTCCAGAACGCAATATTTGCCTGCGGACTGGCTGCAAATGCTGTTGTTCCATTCGTAAAGAGTGTTCCAACCAGTGTGAGCATAGCCATAAATCCTGCCATAAAACGCTTTAGTTTCTGTTTCATGTGCTCTTTCCTCCTTAATTTACGCATAAAAAAAGAAAGACATAAGTTTATGGCTTACATCTTTCTTCCTTCTGCTTCTATTCGTTTTTATTTATCTGTGACATCGAAACTCGTAATAGTCTGTGCCGCCTGTCGTGTAAACTCCATCATAACTGATGTAGAATACCGGATCTGTTTCCAAAAGTAACATACTTGCAATATATTCTGCAATTGCATCCTCAGATGATAACCGCTGTCCATCAATGGTACTTGCTTTGTTGAGGTCTGTCTCTACAAACACACTATAATAAGAGCCTTCCATACCATCGTAAGGATAATACTCATTGTACTCTTCCTGCGTGATACTACCGTCATTCAAATGATTCTGTAAATTCTGCTGTGTGGTAATCATCCCTCCTGCCTGACACTTTGCTGTTGCAAGTGACACAACATTCTGTGGACTGTATGCCACGGATGCAGGCTGTGGATTGCTCACATTGTCTTTCGGACTGTCTGTAGTCTGACCACCATTACCTGCATTACTCTGATTTCCTCCAGCTTCCTTATTACCACTTGCAGGAGCTTTCTGTTCCGGCTCGTCATTCTGCTCCGGCTTTTCTTCCTGCTTTGAAGCAGTTTCATTATCAGCTGACCGGTTATCTTCCTTATCAGTCTTCTCTTCTGAATCTTTAGCCTCGGCAATATCTTTCTCTGTCTCTTCAATTTCAACTTCGGTTGCGACCTCTGTGACAGCTTCCGTTGCCATTTCTGCTTCTTCAGTTGGCTTTACACTTTCCGTCTGTTTCTCTGTCTTATTATCAGCCTTTTCCTTACCACCATTACAGGCAGCCATTGAAAAGACCAGTAGTGCGGATAATAAGATAATCCTTATCTTCTTCATAGTAATCACCCATCCCTTCTCCGCAAGAGGGACGGGCTTTGTGTTCCGTGCCATCCACCCTTGCGGTGAACTATTTATCTGTAATGCACGGGACACATAGGACTGTCCCGTATTCTGTGCATCTTAAACTCCTTTCATTATACCAGCTCTCTTATTTTAAAGAAATACTGCATAAGTCTTCTGTTTTTCTTATAATTTAAGAATAAACCCTTTACCTGCATACGCTCACCTCCTCTCAGAATGTGCCCATTCTTACGAATGAAAGAAATATCCTTGCCACCATAGCGAATAGAAGAAGAATTATTCTGGCAAGTCCTAAGACCAGCTTCAACGCTCCAAGAATTATCCTTAATATCCACTTGAGTATCTCTAAAATTACTGTTCCTACGGCTCCCATAACTCTTCTCATAATAATCAGTCTCCTTTCGACATCCATCCCATTGCAAGTCCTGCAACATCTGCATCGTCCATAACATCTTCTGTAGGTTCTTGTGCTTCACTATTGGCTACCTGCATTATTACCGGCTGACCAACATTCATTCCGGATATCACTCCGCCTAACAGCCTTATGACCTCTTTCCTAGCCTCATTGGTTGCTGCTTCAATGACTTCTTCCTTAATATCATCAATATCTTCTGACCGGATATATTCAGCCCTCTCTTTTTCCTTCTTCTTGATAACAAAAGTTTCTTTTCCATAATTATCAATGTAGAACTGAATCGCATCTATAATGAACTGGTTCTTAGATTTGAAAATCTTCGGATCAAGGTTCTGAATCACATCATTGATTTTCACATGCTGAGGATTGCTCATGTTGAGGCGGACAGAAGTTTTTACTTCATATTCAAGTCTTCTTCCCATCATCTGCCTCCTTATGATAATCGCTTAGTGCTTTTAAGTCCCATTGTGGCAAGCTGCTCATATCCTCTTGCATTTGCCTTTACATCAAGGTTATAGGAAATGTTCTTAGCATCATGACTACCAAAATTCTTCATCACAACTGCCCCGCCACCGACAAATACAATCGGTGTAGTCTTTAAGTTATACCCAAACTCACGGATTGAGTTATATACCTTATCAACAAAATCCTCTATCTCTGCCTTGATAATGGCAAAGTATTCATCATCAATATCTGACCTGCCATATCGCATGATGTTCTGTATCTCTGACTCGTCTACCTCTCCGTTAAGTTGTCTTACACACTGCTCATTGATAGAACGCATACAGGTAATAAGACCTTTTGGTATCGTCACACACTTTGATTCATCCGGTGACTTGTTGATTACCGGCATAATGTCGATTGTCCAGCTACCGATATCTACTATCAGCGTTTTCTTTGCCATTGTAGGAATCTTGTCCACTACTGCTGCATAACACTGAGGGAATACTGCCACATCATCAATTTCAATATAATACGGCTCATTCTCATATTTGAAGCTTACACGCTTATTCTTTGTCAGGTACTTGATAAAATCATTCTTCTCTGCTCCAAACCTTGTAAGTGGTAGTCCTACGGCAAGGAATACCTTTGCCTCTGCAAGACCTCTTCTTTTAAGTTCCTTAGCTACTGCCGCAAGTGTGAGAAGATAAAAGCTGCCATCTTCGACCTTCGTGTCCTTTACCTCCTGTCTCACAGTTCCAACCTTATAGAACTTTCCTTCATACTCGAGTACATCACCGAAAAGTGCTGGAGTTGTTGTAATCTCCTTAACACCTGTGACAAATACCTGAGAGATTGTTTTCATCATTGACCAGCCATGATCAATGCCGATTACTTCTAACTTGTTATTCATGTTCCTGTCTCTCCTTCCCTTCCGTAATAATTGCTTCCATATCCTGCTCATCTGTACCTTTTCTCCCTTCCTCTTCCATAAGCTGCTCAATAAACCTCTCTGATCTGGACGACATTGCAACTAATGAATATAGAAAAACCAGGATGATACTTATTCCGACCAACACAACAATCCAGCATAGCTTCATGTAAATACGCCTCCTTCTGTAGATTCTTCTAAGGGGCACTTACAATTTGCCTGACATTTTCGTGCCAGTCTTTGGAAATAAACACATTTCAAACATTCGTGGTCTGCCATAAATAGTGCTTTCTCATTTTTGGCTACAATCTTTCGGTAACGCTTTTTCAAATAAGAAACATCATATAAATCCTGCTTGATTTCATTCATGGCATTTTGCTTCATTATCGCTGTATTCAGTGAATTAATGTAGCTGACGAACTTTTCCTCAGTGCTTATATCCACACCTTTAAAAGTTAATTCCATTCACTACTTACCTGCTTTCTACACGGCTCATGCCATGTAGGTGTGCTTTTTTCCCATTTGCCTGCACACATAGGAATTACAGATAAGCCGCATCTGCGTTTACGACGCATTAAGTTAAATTAAATAATGCTATCCTCTCTACCGCCTTTTTGAGAGCCAGGAAGTTCCCTTTGAACACCTTCATAGTTTATTATCCTTCCGCAACAGTATTGACTACCCTTACTCGCTCCACTTTCATTTCTCAATCCTTCAGCACTCTTCGCAAGTATATTTGATTTCCATCAGGTATCTGAACCGGAATTATCACTATATCTGTAATTGTTATTCAATTGTATGAGCTGCTTTGCAACTCGCAGGATTATGATATAGCAAAATTTTGAATCCTTGAACTTCGCCAAAAGAAGTATTTTCAACATATCTATTCTTTTTATGTTAGTCCTCATTTGTGGTCTGTTCGTATTTTCATTATATAGTCCACATTTGTGGTTGTCAATATATTTTCAAAATAATGTACCACTTTTGTGAACTCTGTGTTAAAATATTCATATCAATTTGTTTGAGGTGATTATTAATGGATAATAGACATTCAATTGGAAGTAAAATTCAAAAATATAGAAAATTAAAAGATATGACACAGGACGAATTATCAAAACAGTCCGGTATTTATTTATCTACCATAAAGAAATATGAAAGCGGTGAACGAAATCCAAAACCAGATCAGCTTCAAAAAATAGCAGAAGCTCTTGGCATTAGCGTAACTGTATTTCTTGATTACGATATTAATACTGTTAGTGATGTTCTTTCTTTAGTTATGAAGCTTAACGAACAATCTCCATTGAAAATATCTGCTGATAAGGATAAAGATGGCAACTACATCCCCAGCAGCATACACATGACATTTGAAGATTCACAAATAAATGAAGCTATTTGTTCTTATCTAAATTGTAAACAACAGATAGATTTAATTGCCTATGAGGATAATGATAAAGCTGTGATTGAACAGCAAAAAGAATTTTATGATGATAAGATTAACAGATTGCTCTTATTTAACGAATGTATTAAAAAAATCCGCTAAATTGCGGATTTTCTTTGCTAGGACTCTATTATAATACTTCACTTTACATATCCTGAGTAGTTTATCCCCTACTCAAATAGCTTTGGTAAATCGTTGGTAAAAATCTACTGTAACATCCCCAAAACACTGTAAAATCAAGTATTTTTAATCAAGGTTAGTATATTTCCGTGGCAGATGAATAATACTTTTATCATATCTTTTATATTCCTTCATAAGCCTTCAAGCCTTGATATTTCAAGCTTTCCGGCGCTTTTCATTTTGGTTTTTACCCTTAATCTGCGTAATTCGTTATAAATCTACGCAAATTCATGGACAAATGGTATAGTAAGTCTAAGCTCTTCTCCATCTGCTCCGTCGCACGTTCATAGCTGGCGTGAGTATATACATTCAGAGTAACGCCTACATCCGAATGCCCAATTACATACTGTAAGATCTTAATGTCCATACTTGCGTTTGCCATATTGGTACAAAACGTATGACGGAATACATGGGGCGTGATATGTGGCAATGACTTCTCAGTATATAACTTCTTGTATTTCTTCATTGCCCAACGCATTTCATTTTCAATGTGCAGCGCCGCGTTCCCTGACAAGCTGATGATCCACACGGATTGACTACACACCAAATAATATAAATAACCACTATCGAAAATGTGTTCCTTAGTTCAAAAACAATATATTCCGTTGAGCCAAACCCAATTTCACCATCTTCCAAAATATTAACCTTTGCAATATCCTCTATTGTAGCTATTGCACAGAATCCCTTTTTCTCAAGAATAATTATATCATTTTTTTCATACATACAATCACAGCTTTTGAGTTTAAAAGAACCAAAAATTCCTTATTATATATCAAATATTCACGAAATCCACCGAAAGGTTTTTGCTGAAAATGCAGAAATTGACCGGACGAAGATAAAATTTCCACCGGACAATACCATCGAAATCGCCCTCCAGTTAGTATGCAGTGATTCCAATGGTTTATAATAAGCTCACCCCTCCTTTACACTGTGCGCTCCGGGCTGCATCTGCATCTTCCGAACCGTCGCGAGATAAAGTATGACAACCAATGCCGTAGAGAGCAGATCGGCGACGGGCTGCGCCCACACAAGACCGGTAACCCCGACGGCAGCCCGCATAATAAACAACGCCGGAATGTAGATCAGCCCCTGACGGCTGAGATTGATAACCAGCGCCTGCGTCGCGGCGCCCATGGCCTGCAGCGCGTTGCTCAACACGTAGAAAACGCCGAAAAGGAAACTGGTCGTCAAAAGAATACGTGCAAACTCCGTGGCGTAGCCATAGGCATCCGGATCATTTAAGAAAGCACTGACAATCTGATCGGTAAACAGATAACATATACCGGTCATTGCAGCACTCAGTGCAAAAGAAAACACTACCGAAAATTTCATTACCTTTTTGAATCGTCCCCATAGCCCCGCTCCCACGCAATATCCCAGCAAAGGTTGTACGCCCTGTCCGAATCCGATACAGATCATGCCCGTCATCATGGTAACCTTCATGGCTACTCCGATACCGGCAAGCGCCATGTCTCCGTACCCTGCCATCAGGCTGTTCACTACAATCTGGGAAACGCTCATCAACAGAAAGCCCAGGGAAGCGGGAATTCCGATGGAAAGCACGCCGGAACACACCTTATCCTGCAGCGTAAAATCTTTTACGTTTATACTCAGAGAGGATTTTCCGCCTAAGAAGTAGAAAATGTAATATCCGGCGCCAATCACGTTGCCGATTACCGTTGCAAGCGCCGCACCTGCAATATTCCAGCCGAAGCCCAGAATCATAATCGGATCAAGCACTACATTCAACAGATTGCCAAGCAGCTGCCCCATCATCGCTTTTCCGGATTGTCCTTCCGCACGAATAACATTGGAATAGCAGTTCGAAATCAAAACGAATGGACCGCAGAAACTGACAATGGTCAGATAAGTCTTTGCCGGCTCCCATGTATCATGACTCGCTCCGCACAACGCTAAAATCTGATCCATAAAAATCAGAAAAACAGCGGAAAGTATGACACCGACAATGACACAGCTCCACATACAGAAAGAACAGACTTTTTTCGCATAGGTTTCACGTCCTTCTCCGAGCGCACGGGAAATGACCGAAGTTCCGCCGATGCCGAAAATCGTACCCACTGCCATAAAAATCAAAAAAACAGGCGTTGCCAAAGACACTGCCGCCACCTGCAGGGCATCATGCGTCTGCCCGATAAAAAACGTATCCGCCAGATTATAAATCAGAACCATCAGCATCGCCAGCATCGCCGGCACTGCATTTTTTAAAACGGCGTGGGACACAGGCGCATCCCGGAATATTTTTGTAGCCTGAGTATTATTCATAAAAAACGCCTCCTATTTCGTTCGTCTGCTGTTAATACCATGCTTTCGATTTGGGTTTTGTGCTGCCCGCCGCTCAGGCGGGCTGTTTCACAATGTATCACGGACTTTTTTCAATAGACTGAGAAAAATGCCCTGTTCTGTTGTAGTCAGACCGGACAGCAGCGATCTTTCAGCCTGCTCCATGTCCAGCTCGGCGCATTGGCAGCATTCGACTCCCTGCGGCGTAATACGAATCATCTTGATCCGCTTGTCACCTGGACTGCCAAACGCCTCTACCAAGCCCTTCTGCTCCAGGCGTGTCACGATTCCGGCAGCCGTAGACTGCGCAACATGGAGCATCCGCTCCAGCTCCTTTAGAGTCATTTGCTTTTCCGATGCTCCGTTCAGTATCAGCAATGCGCCGCACTGTGCCATTGTAATGTCATGAGCGCGCATCGCGTTGTTGGCGTTCTTTTCCAGTTCGTCATGTATTTGCTTGATCAAAGCGCCGCATGTGTTCTGGTCTGTCATATTGCCACCCCCTATTGTTATAATAACAATAGCACGCTTTTGTTATTATGTCAATAGCATACTTTCATTCTATTTCCATCACATTGTCGTTCCAAAAGCCCAGGCACTCAGACAAACGTTTTACCTGCTTATTTTTCGAATAATTTCTGCAAGTATTTTCCCTCCCGCCGGTCTTTCAATAACTCCATAAATTCTCTGACCTTATCCACATCAATGGTGTTTTCCTTCGCTTTTAAATGTACATACAATGCACCGATCAGATTGGAATCATTAAAATACTTACAGGTAACCACATCCGGAATCGGCATTGTGTACGGAAAAACCTTATTTAAGTTCCTTAATTCTTCCTTTATCATCTCAAGAAAAATCGGCTGCACACTGATCCCGCCTCCGATTGCTATTTTTTCCGGGTCTACGACAAACTGATAATTACTGATCTGTATACTCAGATGCCTGCAATATTCGCGGAGGCATTCTAAAGTTATCGTATCACCTTGATTTGCTAGGGAAAAAATGCGTTCTCCCGTCAATTCTTCTTCCGGAATCCTTTTCCTTTTGGATACACGCCTGATAAGACCGGGCACTCCTCCGTTTTCGGCTAATAACTGTGAACGCTCCTGCCATCTCGATTCATCCGTAAACAAATAACTGAATTCCCCAGCCATAAAATTCTTACCCTTCAGCACTTTTCTGTCCACGATGACCGCCCCCCCTACTGCAGTCCCTATGATAAGAGCGATCGCATTCCTGCAGTCACCAAGAGAACCCTTCCACACCTCCGCCAAAGCTGCGCATCTTGCATCATTTTCCACCGTGACAGGCACATGGCATCGGTTTTCTAATATTTCTACCAGATTAATGTTTTTTACGCAGAAAATAGAGCCTCCATTGTACATAAAACCCGTATCGGAATCGACCATGCCAGGCGCACATATGGCAATACCGGAAACGCTGTCCTCAAATTTCCTATACAGCTCCTCCAGCATCCCGACAAATTCCTCTAACGTATCCTTCCGGGTCGCTATCTTGTCCTTTCCATAAAAGTTACAATCCTCGTCCATAAGGGCAAACTTGGTAAACGTGCCTCCGACGTCAATGCTTAAATACTTCAAATCACTCACCCCGACCTCTCTCATTCGCCAATTATTTATGCTATCATTATCCGTGGTTCTATCATCTGTGAAGAGATTCTCCATTCGATGCAATTACCTCTTTGTACCAATAAAAGCTTTTTTTCTTATAGCGTTCCAATGTACCCGTTCCGTCATCATTCCGGTCCACATAGATAAACCCATATCTTTTTTTCAATTCTGCGGTTGATGCACTGACCAGATCAATGCACCCCCACGAGGTATAGCCCATGATTGGAACCCCATCGTTCATTGCCTCCTCTACCTGGAGAAGATGCTCTCTCATATAATTAATTCTGTAGTCGTCATACACGGTAGGTACGCCGTCTTTCCCAACGACTAACTGATCCACTGCTCCCAGTCCGTTTTCTACAATAAACAGCGGCTTGCGGTATTTATCATAGAATTGATTTAAAATATAGCGAAGACCTTTCGGGTCAATCTGCCACCCCCACTCGGAGGCTTTCAGGTACGGATTCGGTACTCCGCCAAGCAGATTTCCTTCTCCCCTTACATTTTTCTTTGGATCTGCCGTTGCACACACGGAAACATAATAACTGAAGGAAATGAAATCCACGGTATTCTTCAAAATTTCCATATCCTCCGCTTCCATTTTTACTTCAATGTGATTTTCCCGCAGATACCGCTTCATATATCCCGGATATTCGCCCCGCACATGGATTTCCGTAAACATATCATGCCGATGCGCCTCCTCCATTGCGGCAATCACATCATCGGGATTTGGCGAAAGCGGATAGACCGGCATACTTAAAATCATGCACCCGATCTGAAAATCGGGATTGATCTCATGTCCGATCTTTGTTGCGAGCGCGGACGCCACCATCTCATGATGGATTGCCTGGTAGAGCTGCGAGTCCGTCAATTTCTCTTTTGGCGTGGCAATGCCGCCGCTCATAAACGGGCTGTTTAAGATAGAATTAATCTCATTAAAGGTCAGCCAGTACTTTACTTTATCCTTATATCTCTGGAAGATCGTCGTGACATACCGCTCATAAAAGCCGATCATCCTTCGATCCAGCCAGCCGTCGTAAGCTTCCGCCAGATGGAGCGGCGTCTCGTAATGCGAAATCGTTACCAGCGGTTCTATTCCATATTTATGACATTCGTCGAAAACATCGTCATAAAATGCGAGTCCCGCTTCATTCGCCTCTGTCTCGTCTCCCATCGGAAAAATCCTGCTCCATGCAATCGAAAGCCGAAAAACCCGAAAGCCCATTTCTGCAAACAGCCTGATATCCTCTTTATAACGGTGGTAAAAATCAATACCGACTAATTTCATGTTGTCCGGCGTAGGCTTCGCCGTTCTCTCGCCCTTGATACCATGGGGCATGACATCCTGAATGGAAAGCCCCTTTCCATCCTCATTGTAAGCGCCTTCACACTGATTTGCCGCTACCGCTCCGCCCCACAAAAAGTTCTCTGGAAACATGATTTCATACCTCCTTCCCCTTTTCCGTTATTCACTGCCTGATATGATTCGGATTATAAATCAGGTTCGCAAACTTGCCGTCCCCACGCTCCATCCGCGCATTGGCGGCTTTTGCCATGACAGCATGTTTCCCCATAAACTCATACGGCACATTATCCACATTCCCGGCAAGAATGTCGTCACACAGCTCTATCATTTCGTCTATGATGGAAACCGGTGCGTCTATGATGTGATGCATGACAAACACGCGGTCGTATTTTCCAGCTACTTTAGCCTTAAGCTCTCTCATACTCTGCTGATAGGCTTCTACCGAACTGCAGATATCGTCAAAAAGAAAAGTCGCGTTATTACAGGCATCACCCAGAATTAATACCTTCTCCTCCGGAATCAGAAACGCCATACAGCCCCCTGTATGCCCATAAGCGTTATATACCTCCACGCTCACTCCTCCAAGCACAAAGACCATTCCTTCTTCCAATGCATGAAATTCATAATCCGGGGACGCCGGAACGAACGCATCATCCGGTAAGGATTCCGCCATTGCTCCCAATCCTATACCGGCATACCCGCGCCGCTCTTTTATGCTGCACTGGGACTGATATAGAGAAATATCCCTGGGATTCATATAGACCTCCTCGAATTCCGGCGCCCCCATCGCATGGTCGATATGCCCGTGCGAAATAAGCACGGTAAGCGGCGTGTCTTTTGTCCGTATTTGCCGGATAAAATCTTTCAAGCCTCCGATGCCAATGCAGGTATCGATCAGTACCGCTTTTTCTTCTCCCTCTATCAGATACATAATTTCGCCTGATTTGCTGCGGATTGCCGTAATGCGCTCATTTAATTTTTCACTTGTATAATATTCCATACTTTTCCTCATTTCCGCGCTGTCTTTTGCGCCAGACATCCATCTTGGGCGTTTCAAAAAATTCCTGCCTGTTCTAAATCTTCTCCCTCAATCTGATAAATGATTTCCTCAAATGTGTCGGTCAGACTTATCTCCGTCAGCCCTCTGTCTTTCCATCCGCCTGCATCGCCGGCAGTTTTTTCTCGATATCGTAGAAAAGTAACAAAAGTACGAAGATTACCGCGCACAGGATGACCGGTATCCAGTTATATAAAAACTGAATTGCAGTGATGACGGTGTCCGGCTGCGCAATTCCATCCAGATCAAGCGACGGATCAAAGCCTGCCCCAGCCATCACCCAGCCGAGCACTGCCGTGCCGAAACCAAGTCCAAGCTTCTGTGCGGCAGAGATCGCCGCATTCCCCATTCCTACCGGGTCAACCCCGCTCTTTAACCTGCTGTATGTAATCGTATCTGCAACCATACCCATTGCCATACCGCCGCTCATTCCAAGACCAAGCCCCTTTAATGCATTAAAGAAAATAATGGTCCAAAGGCTGTTTGCAAACAGACCAAATCCCAGGAATCCTACCGTCATGATCCCGATGCCCGCCACATAGATTTTGCTCTTTCCGAACTTGCGCATAAAAAGCGGCGTCGCAAACATAATCGCAAACTGTGCCACGGAAATTGCATTTGACATCCATGGATATCTGCTCATGTCATTGTAAATATACTGACTGTAATACACATTTCCTACCGAATACATAATGATGACAAAGAAGATAACGAACATTGCAAAGAACATCAATACCCAATACCTGTTTGTTATCAAAGCCTTAAATGCCACAAGAGGATTTGTTTCAGAACCCTTTGCCGTCTCCGTTCCCGCCTCTGTGCCGGACGCCTCATTCTCCGTTACACGCTCCTTTGTGCAGAACACACATATAAAGGAAAGCAAAACCATTGCAGCGGAAATGATAATCATTGTAATCGTAAATGCCTGCTGGGTGTAGATCGTCTCCGTACTGCTGGTGAAAGCCGTCAGCATTGCAACAAATATGGTGTTAATAATAACATTCGCTAACGTCTGAAATATCTGCTGTACGTTCCCCAGCATACCTCTTTCATATGCGTTCTTTGTCATAAGAGAAATCATGGAATAATAGGGAACCAGCATAGACGTGTAGAATACCGCATTTACCAGATTGTACATGACAAATACATAGACGTATTTTGCCATCGTCGGGAAATTCTGCGGTACAAAGAACAGCAGCACGGTAGTAATTGCAAACGGGATGCACATACGCATCAGCCACACGCGCGCCTTACCGTATTTTGAGTGCGTGCGGTCTACCATATTTCCCACGATAAGGTCGGAAATTCCGTCAAAAACCTTGGATACCGCAATAATTGTTGCAATGATTCCTGCGTCAAGAAATGCCGCATTTGTAAAATAAATCGTAAGAAAAGAACCGAGGATAGCATTGATCGCATTCATACCAAGCTGGCCTGTGCCATAACCGATCCGTTCTCCCCAACCCAGCCTTGCTTCCGGGTCATTGTGATTCGTCGCCAAGCTTACCATAACCTTTTCCTCCTTTAACAATACGCTCGTCTGTTTCCAAGGAGATTATAACAAAGGTCAAATATTCCAAATATTATTTTAATGACCTTTTTATCATTATTTTACACTTATTTTACTGGTAAACTCCTTTGGCTTGTGCTGCTCCCTATATTTCCTCGGAGTAACCCCTTTATATGCTTTAAACATTTTTCCCATATAGCTCTGTGATGAAAAGCTGACATATTCTGCTATGTCGGCAATGCTTTCCTCGGAGTGTGTCAGCAGATTTGCCGCATGCTCAATTCGTACAAAGGTTATATAATCCTGTAAACACATCCCCATCTCCGTCCGAAACAGGCGCGATAAATATCCGGAACTGATTCCCAAAGCGTCCGCTATGTCATTTAAATAAATTTTTTCACGATAATGCTTATTCACATAATCCCTGCATTGTTCTACATAACTGGAGCTGGTTCGGTCTTGCTTCTTCTCCGCAACGCGGGCTGCCAGTTCCTGTACCGCCTGATTACGATACGCTAATAACCGCGCAATATCCTTACAACTGTCGCATTTTTGAATATAAAAATCACTTAACCGATAAGCCACTGAAGGTGAAATTCCGCCTTCGATTGCTGCTCTGGTACACAGCGTAATTCCGACGATCGCTGCGTTTCTCCAATGATTGATCTCTTTTTCGGATAGTTTTCCTAAATCCACATCCATACTTCTGGTATATCGCAAAGCTCCATCCACGTTTCCCTCGCGCACGCAGTCCAACAGCTTTCGTTCTTCCTGATAGGTATGATGATATAGTGCTTCCCCCGCTTCTTTTATCTCAAATATGATCTTTTCCGTCTCTTCCTGTTTCTTTGAATCCGCGGCAATCTGATTCGCGGCAATCAGTTTATCATCCTCATACTCGGTCTCCTCCAATATATGTCCAAGCATCTCCACCACATCAAGTATCTCAGAAAACCGGAAATGCTTTAATTGCTTTTCCGGTTCTTCCTGAATCCCATATTTCTTATAGAATTGGTGCAATTCAACACGATTTAGTAATTCCAGGCTCATAGGACCAATCATAAAATATTGTCCCTCACTCCTGATACACGCAAAATAGACCATATATTCATCCATGAAAATATATGGCTCTTTTTGCGCATCCGCTCCTTCCCAAAGCATCCGCCTTAATGGTTCGCACTTACAAATCGGATTATATTCCAAACTGTCGCAAAAGCATTGCAGGTGTTTTTCGTCCGCACAAAATATTCCGATATTCAAAAGCGTTGAAAAACGCCGCAGTAAATACTCTTTGTTCATCGTCTTTCTCCATTCTTAAGCCACAGGCAGACATAATTTCCGCTAAAGATAAACACGCCATAACCGGCAATCGTCATGCCTGTGTCAACACATATTTTCGCGATCATTTTCGGCTTCACACCAGTTTCCTCCTTCGTTTAATAGCCAAGCCCGTTCAGCCATTCTGCCACATCCTCCGCCGTGTCAGCCACATCCCGCTCGCTGACGGTAAAGCCGTCTTCAATGACCGTTGCATCCGGTTCCAACTCTTTTATCGTATCTATTGTACCAGAAAAACGGCTCCCGTTGTGAACATTAAACGGAATGATCGTCTTGCCGGGAAATCATATTCATCATAAGTATCTACCTCCAGATCATTTTTCAGGTTTTTCCTGTATCTTCATTATAAAAAAATCGAGACCTCACAAGAAGTCTCGATTTGTTGTTCAGTTAATACCTTTCAGTTATTACCAGTTTTTCTTTTCCTTACTGCTGTCGTGCTGCTGTTTCCGCTCCTCGACCATTTTTACAAACCACTCTACCATGTTCGGATCATAGTGGGAGAAAAATGCGCTGGTCTTCGTATCAAGCCCTGCGATGATATTCATATCCTCATCCGTCAACGAGAAATCAAAAACATCCATGTTCTGAATCATTCTTTCCCTGTGCGTTGACTTCGGAAGCACGATCACGCCTCTCTGGATGTTCCATCGAAGCATCACCTGTGCGGTTGTTTTTCCATACTTTTTGCCGATCTGCTTTAGCACTTCGTTCTCAAAAAGTCCTCCGCGCCCCTCTCCAAAAGGCGCCCATGCTTCGTGGGCAATATGGTACTTGTCCATCCACTCGTGATCTTCTGTGCGCTGGTTCAACACATGTGTCTCAATCTGATTGACCATTGGCGGAATTCTCGTAAAGGATGCAAGATCCACCAGCCTGTCCGGATAGAAATTGGACACGCCGATTGCCCGCAGTTTCCCTTCTTCATACAGATCCTCCAATGCCCGATACGCGCCATAGTAATCGTTGAACGGCTGGTGAAGCAGCATTAGATCCAGATAGTCGGTCTGAAGCTTACGCAGGGATTCTTCCACGGATTTTCTTGTCTCTTCATATCCGTAATGCTCCACCCATACCTTGGAGGTCAGGAAAATCTCTTCCCGGGGAATGCCGCTCTTTTTCATTGCAGAGCCAACCTCCTCCTCGTTGAAGTATGACTGCGCCGTATCGATACTGCGATATCCCACCTCCAGAGCATCCAGTACGCACCGCTCACATTCCTCCTTTGTCACCTGATAAACGCCATATCCGAGAACCGGCATCTTCACTCCATTTGATAAGGTTACATATTTCATCGTGATCCCTCCATTCTCCTTTTACCTCTGCTGATTCCTTCCGCTTCTTATTTCTGTTCATCCACAGGAGGCACCATCGCCGCATAAGATTCCAGTAGCTGAGGTGTGCTGGTGTAGTAGCGCTTATTTGTGTTCAACGCTGCGATCTCCGCCATTTCCGTATCACTCAGGCTAAAATCAAACAGATCGAAATTGGCGCGGATGTGGTCGGGATTCTTAGAACCGGGAATTACCACGTTCCCCGCCTGAATGTGCCAGCGCAGGATGATCTGGGCATTGCTCTTCCCATATTTCGCCGCCAGTCTGGTAAATACCGGCTCCTGGATCAGCACCTTGTCACCATGTCCCAGAGGGTACCATGCCTGAATAACTATATTTTCCCTTGCAAGAAATTCCTTCAACTTCTGTTCCTGAGAATACGGGTGTACTTCCGTCTGCAAAATAGCCGGCTTCACTTCGCAAATATCCAGAATTTCCTGAATCTGAGCGGTCGTAAAGTTGGACAGACCGATGGCTTTGACTTTACCCGCTTTGTATGCCTGCTCCATCAGACGGTACCCTGCGATGTAATTTCCGGCAGGCTGGTGGATCAGCAGCAGGTCAATATAGTCCGTGTCCAGACGTTCCAACGTTTTCTCCACTGCATCCGTCTGCTCGTAAAAGGAAGGCCACAGCTTGGTTTCCAGAAAAACCTCTTTGCGGTCGATGCCGGATTTCTTAATCGCGCGTCCCACTGCCTTTTCATTCACATAAGCATTCGCCGTATCGATCAGGCGATAGCCCGCCTGCAGCGCGCTGGTCACAGATGCCTCCGCTTCGTCCGGGGTCAGTAAAAAGGTTCCGATGCCTGCCATTGGCATCTCTACTCCATTGTTCAAAGTTACGTATTCCATAGTGATTCCTCCATTCTTTTATTTTTGCTTATCTACAGGCGGGCGCATTTTTGCGTAAGCCTTCAGCTTAAGGAACGAATTTTCATAATAGCGTTTGTTCTTGTTAAGCGCCTCGATTTCCGCCATTTCCGCATCGCTCAGGCGGAAATCAAACAGATCAAAATTAGCGCGGATATGATCCGGATTCCTGGAACCCGGAATTACCACATTCCCTGCCTGAATGTGCCAGCGCAGGATGATCTGGGCGTTGCTCTTTCCATATTTCTTTGCCAGCCTTGAGAATACCGGCTCCTCCATCAACTTCTTATCTCCATGTCCCAGAGGGTACCATGCCTGAATAACCATATTTTCCTTTTCCAGAAATGCCTTCAACTCCTGCTCCTGGGAATACGGATGCAGTTCCGTCTGCAAAATGGCCGGCTTCACTTCGCAAATATCGAGAATCTCCTGCATCTGCGCGGTCGTGAAGTTCGACAAACCGATGGTTCTGACCTTGCCCGCCTTATAAGCCTTCTCCATCAGCCGATACCCGGCAATATAGTTTCCTGCGGGCTGGTGGAGCAGCAACAGGTCAATATAGTCCGTGTCCAGACGTTCCAGTGTTCTCTCCACCGCATCTGCCTGTCCGTAAAAAGCCGGCCACAGCTTGGTTTCCAGAAAGATCTCCTTTCGGTCGATGCCTGATTTCTTAACGGCGCGTCCCACTGCCTTTTCATTCACATAGGCATTCGCCGTATCGATCAGGCGATAGCCTGACTGCAAAGCAGCGGTTACAGATGCCTCCGCTTCATCCGGACCCAGCTGGAAAGTCCCGATACCGACCATTGGCATCTCTACTCCATTGTTAAGTATCACATATTTCTGATTGCTCATTTTCACCGCTTCCTTTGCTTTCCTGACTTGTATGTATCCATTATATATCAGGGCTTTTTCGGGTAGAAGTTCCTTTCGGTTTTTCAGTTTATACCTTAAGGTTATAATAGCATACTGGTATTCTTAGCAGGGAACGGACCCAAGCCCCAAAGCATCAGCTAATTGCTCAATGCAGAAATCTCTTATTGTGGTGTGCCTTCCTCTGTTTCTGTTTGCCTATCTTTCAAGCCGAATTTTGAACAGCTGCCCACAGATAGACACAAAAATGTGATTACTATTCCCTAAAATAAGAATAATTTTGTAATATGTGTTGTAAATCTCATGCCTTAGACATATAATAAAAGTGTGATTACAAGCCACATTAACCGTCGGAAAAGTGTGAAGGAGTATATCTATGGAACGATTGATTTTAAATAAGCTGCTGGATTGGAAGAATTCACCCTATCGCAAACCGCTGATTTTAAAAGGTGTACGGCAGGTAGGAAAGACTTGGGTTCTCAAAGAATTCGGCAGACGTTATTATAAAAATACAGCCTACTTTAACTTCGATGAAAACGAAGAATATAAGCAGTTTTTTGAGACCACCAAGGATGTAGATCGCATTCTGCAGAATCTAATGATGGCCAGCGGTCAGAAGATTGTGCCGGAAAAGACACTCATTATCTTTGACGAGGTACAGGACTGCCCCAAGGTGATCAACTCCATGAAGTATTTCTGTGAGAATGCTCCGCAGTATCACATTGCCTGTGCCGGTTCTCTGCTGGGGATTGCCCTGGCGAAGCCATCCTCCTTCCCGGTGGGCAAGGTCAACTTTATGCAGATCGATCCAATGACCTTCACGGAATTCCTGCTTGCCAATGGTGACGAAAACCTTGTCAGGTATCTGGAAAGTTTGGATACCATTGAGCCGATCCCCGATGCCTTTTTCAATCCGCTCTATGAGAAATTGAAGATGTACTATGTCACTGGCGGTATGCCCGAACCAGTGCTCATGTGGACGGAAGCACGGGACATTTCTGCTATGCAGGAAGCCCTGTCCGGGATTATCGACGCTTATGAACGCGACTTTGCCAAGCACCCCAACATCAGTGAGTTCCCGAAGATTTCTATGATCTGGAAGTCCATACCGTCCCAGCTGGCAAGAGAGAATAAGAAGTTTATCTATAAGGTTGTCAAAGAAGGTGCAAGGGCCCGTGAATATGAGGATGCTTTGCAGTGGCTGGTGGATGCCCGGCTGGTGCATAAGATCTACCGCAGCACCGCTCCCAGCCTGCCGGTAGCTGCTTACGATGATCTGTCTGCATTTAAAATCTATCTGGTGGATGTGGGGCTGCTCCGCCGCCTCGCCCAACTGGCGCCCACAGCTTTCGGAGAAGGCAACCGCCTGTTCACCGAGTTCAAGGGCGCACTGACTGAGAACTTCGTGCTGCAGACTTTAATCACGCAGTTTGAAATAGTTCCCCGGTACTGGAGCCAGAACAATCCTCCTTATGAGGTAGATTTCCTCGTCCAGCGAGAAAATGATATTTTCCCCGTTGAAGTCAAATCCGAGAGCAACACAACCAGCAAGAGCCTGAAGAAATTCAAAGAACGATTCCCGGATCAAGTCAAACTCCGTGTTCGGTTCTCTCTGGACAATTTAAAGTGGGATGACGATGTGCTGAATATTCCACTGTTCATGGCTGACCAGACAGATCGATTGATTGGGCTGGCATTGGAACAAAAAATCAATTTGCGATAAGAAATCTCTTATTTTTTCTTTTTTGCATTCTTCGCCAGATAGTTCAAATACAAACCGCCGCTGCCGACCCGCTCCACAGCTTTCAGTTCAAATTCCACCGGTTTACCCGCGCCCCACTCTGGAATCCGGGTAAATACAGAAGCCGTTCCGCTGCTCCCATCCGTCACCGGGCACAACATCAGGCTCAGTTCATCTACCATACCTGCCTGCAGGAATGTCCAGTCCGCCACACCGCCTCCGCAGATCAGCAGCTTTTCAATCCGGAACAGCCGATGTAACTTTTCCATCGCTATTTCACAGTCCAGTTCGGTTTTTCCTGCGAGAATATAGGATACACCTCGCGTTCTTAAGTAAGCGCGGTAGGACATAGGCGCCGCCTCCGTCAAAATCGCAATGACATGGGCTTCGCCCCGTCCCTTGTTTGCAAATCTCCCCGATTCCCAGCCAAGCTCTCCTTTCGCATCCAGGGCAACAAAATAGGGCTTCGTCTCATCACCGGCGACAAAATCTCCCTCCGGAACACAGGCGTCCTCTTCCAGAACCGGTTCCCGGAAGTCCAAAAATTCCTTCGCAGTTGTGGTTCCATACAGCCATGCATCCGCGTTCATTTCTGTGCGGATTTTTCCGTACTCTCCTCCAAGAGAACACGTTACTTCCGTTGCCATAAACGGACCGTTGATTTTCCCGTCCAGGGAGCTTAAAATGTGACAAATGACGTAAGGTCTGTTCATACCGTTTTTCTCCTCTCTTACCGGCTGTCTCCACTCCTGGTAACAGCCGGTGCCTGCATTATTCCGCCCCCTGTAATCCTTATTCCTCCCCATATACTTCCTGAATCAGCGGAAACGTGCTCCATGCCTTCGGCCATCCGCAGTAAAAAGCAAGCTGCGTCACGATTTCCACCGCTTCCTCCTTTGTGATTCCATGTTCCTTCCCAAGTGCCAGATGGGATTTGAGCTGTGGATACAATCCCGCGGAAAACAATGCCGCAATCGTAATCATGCTCCGGTCTCTCGCAGAAAGCTGCTCCTCTCTCGACCATACCTCCCCGAACAGCACATCATCGTTCAGCTCCGCAAATTTCGGGGCGAGCGTTCCCAATCTGTCTCTCCCTGCTGTTTGTTTCTTTGCCATTTTCCTCATCCTCTCTTTTGATCGAATTGTTTGTTGCTTCTATTTCCTATGGCTGCCAGATCCAGCGCAGTCCATTATAGAAATATTCCATTGCATACTCACCGCTGTGCGTGCCGCCCGCCTGTTCCAGAAAATACAGATTTCCTTCTCCTTCGTTATCGGCATACCGGAAGGTACCGTCACTCACTTCCGCCATCGCCTCGATCTGATATCTGAAAGAGGCATAAGCAAAATCATCCGTACCCGATGCCGCAAAAATAAAGAAATCATCCCATGTATGCCCGGAATCCCTGACCATGGATGCCATGTACTCTCCGTCCGACGTCAGACTTCCGCTGGACGGCATAAAATAGCGGAACTCATCCAGGCAATACTGGAAGGTCCTCCATGTTGCCACGGACCCCATGGAAAATCCGGCAAAGGCGCGGTGGTCTCTCGAAGCACAGATTCCTTCCACCGTCGTATCCTTTGCGTAGGTGCTGTAAGTGCCCTCCACCGCCGGTATCAGGTCACCTGCCAATTCCCTGTGATAATTGTCCGTCAGACGGAGCGCCAGACTATAATCCCCGCTGTCATCCGGGCTGGTATTATTGTAGGTAGGACACACCACGATCATGGGACAAATCTCTCCGTCTGCAATCCCATTGTCCAGAACATTCTTAAATACAGCCGGGCGGTCCGGTATGCCAAGGTACGTCGTCTCATCGCTCCAACCGCCATGCATCAGATACAATACGTTATACCTTTCTTCTTCGGAATAACCATAAGGCAGGTAGACGATCGCCCTTTTGCGCAGCGTCTGTTCCCGTTCCTCATAAGTCATGGACTCATAAGTGTCGTATTCCAGTTCCACGAGTGTACCCGGATGTTCAGATTCTTCAAAATATTCCTCCGGTATCTGCGCCAGTTCTTGTGGAAGTGCCGCTTTTGCCACTGTTTCCTCATTCCTCTCCGTTCCCTGAGCCATATCACTATGGTTCTCTTTTGCATCGCCATGGATTTCTTCTGCTCCCGGCCCCGGTATTTCATCGGTGCTGCCTACATCTTTCTCCAAGCCGCAGCCTGCCAATATTGTTATCGTTGCCAGTATCGCTGCCAACAGCCTGTGTCTTTTCATAGTCTTCCGCCTCCGTTTCTCACACGTCATTATTTTCGCATTATATCAGAACCGGCTTTTCCTGACTTTTTGCAAACAGCTTTCCCCGCTGCAAAAAGTAATAAACTATCTAAATACCACAGGAAGCGTTAACCTCCCCATTCCTCTGAGAGCCGATCCGATCACTTCATAGGTAGCTGTCAAAAACAGGAACGGCATGGCATATAAAAATCTTGCCATCGCATATTCAATTCCATAATTTTGCCCGATAAATGTAACAACTGTCTGTGCAAAAGCACTGACAATAAAGTAGCCAAGATATTCGAAGTTCAGCGCCGCTGTCATTCCTGCCACCGCGCTGGAACCAAAACCGTTGACAGCCGCCTGAAGGCAGATGTTAGAAATGGAAAAGACAGCAGACTGGAGCGCTGCCGGCGCACCTATCTGAACAATTCTTTGCAGGGAACTCCTGTCAATCCGCAGCTTTCTCCAATCCAGCCGGATCATCCCATTTTCCATAACATATACTTACTCTTTCTTCGCTTTATCAATCCAGATCATAAGATGGTTTTAAAAGCTGTAACAACTCCATATCATGGTGATATGCGAGATAGGATTCCGTATCCAAAATCATTGTAGCGCCTTGTTCCATGTCATAGGTTTCCCACTCAGGGAGACCGTCTGCGCCTGGAACACCGGTTTTTGCGAAGTTGACCCAGACCTGCGTCATAGTGTCATTCAATGCTCCGCCGGAATGGTGGAACACATACGGAATCTCTGCTCCATGGTAAGCGCCTCCGGCGTTGTCGTCATAGGCGAACACATAGGAATAGACAGGGGCCCCGCTTTGCATCGCCTTATGTCTGGTAATCTTAAGCAGCGGATACCGCAGAAGCGTATCCAGTGAAGTGATTTCAGAGGGCGTTTCATTCGGATAAGCCTCGTTAAACGCCTGCTGGATCTCGTCCGTCACCTCGCCCTCGGATGGGGAAGCCCCCGCCATGGCCCACTCGTTCAGGTTGCTGCCGATCAACAGCGGGATGTCCCTGCCCGCCTCTGCGAAGCCATCCTCTGTGACCGGATCGGTGGGCAGATACGCCCCGTCCACGACCGGTCCCCACTCCATGGCATAGCCTTCGGAAAGAGCGGCCGGAATCTGAAATTCACTTCCGGTTGCCTGCAAAGCACTATTCGCCGCGTCCTGCAGTTCACTTTCCGGAACACTCTGAATATCCTCAATATTCTCTTCGGTGATGCCTAACGCGTCTAAAATATGCTCCGTCAGTGCGAGGCTCTGCTCCTTTGTGGCAAATGTAAGCCCCATGGTATCTGTAGCGCCGCTCTGGACGATCCCCTTTGTAAAAAGCCCCTGGGCTTCCGGAGCGGTCATCAGAGCCAGCACCTTTGCACCGCCGCCGGACTGTCCAAAGATGGTTACATTGTCCGGATCGCCGCCAAATTGGGCAATGTTGTCCTGAACCCATTGCAGCGCCATGACCAGATCGGTAAGTCCCTGATTGCCGCCATTGGCATATTTATCCCCATATGCGGATAAATCCATATATCCAAATACATTCAGACGATGGTTGACATCCACAACGACCACATCGCCGTAGGCGGCCATTGCCCCGCCGTCATATGTAGCGTCATTACCTGAACCGGTGGAAAATCCGCCGCCATGAAACCAGACCATAACCGCACGCTTTTCCCCATCGTTGATAGACGGAGTCCAGATGTTCAGATTCAGGCAGTCATTTGCAGTGCCCTCTGCGTTGACGTTGCCACCGGAGCCAAACAGACTGCCCTGGGGAGAAATGGGACCGTAATCCGCGGCGTCCAAAATCCCCTCCCAGTGCTCCACCGGCTGCGCTGCCACAAAGCGCTCCGGCGCGGAGCCATAGGGTATGCCATGATAGGTATAGATATCGTTGCTGATGTAACCCCTCACTGTTCCGCCTGTGGTTTCCACGATCGCAGCATCCGAAGGCTCGCCAATCTCAACCCTGGGAGGCGCGAATTGACTGCGGATATAAAAGAAGATTCCTGCACCTGCCGCAATAAGAACCAGCAAAATAATTCCGATTACCATTAAAACAATACGTAATTTTTTATTTTTTCTTTTTTTCTTTTGCCATATGGTTACAACCTACCTTTCATGCTATTTTTTTGACCATATTTTGATATTTATGTTTATTATATTTCATGACGCTTCCTCTCACACTACAAGATTGGTAAGTAATCCGGTTATCAGAGAAAATGCCATAACAAAAGCAATATACAGGACAAACCGCTTTATACCGAGAACAATCTTTAATGCGCCAAGATTGGTAATCTTCGTAGCAGAACCGGTAATCATAAATGCCGCCGCGCTTCCCATGCTCATCCCCGAAACCAGCCACTGCTACAGCAACGGTATCGTTCCTCCGCCGCAGGCGTAAAGGGGAACGCCAATTGTCGCCGCCATAAGAACACCGAATCCCTCGTTGCTTTTCCCGAATAATTCCGCAAAACGATCCGCCGGGACATAGCGCTGGAACAGCGCGGACAACAGCACTCCAAGCAGGAAATATAAACCGGTCGCCCTGACATTACGCCCCAGATTTTTCAAAAAACGAAGAACCGGATTGGGGTCCGTATCGTGGCTGGCGCGGGGCTCAAAACCGTTAAAATCAAAGAACGGTTCTTTCCCATAGCAAATATGTACCAGCAGACCTACTGCCATTCCGCAGATGGTGCAGGAAATCAATCTCACCGCAAGAGCAGTCGGACCAAGAGCCGTACTGTAAAAGATGAGCTGCGGATTTAGAAGCACACTGCTCATCATAAATGCAGCCAGCCAGTCGTGCCGCATCCCATGCCTTGAAAAAGAAGCCGCGATCGGAATCGTACCGTACATACATAAAGGGGAAGCAATCCCCAGCAGGCTTGCGGGAATCACGCCCCATACGCCCCACCTTTTATCCCGCAGGCGTTCAAAACAACCATGGATCGCATCCTTTGCAAAAACGGAGACCAGCGATCCGACCACCATACCCAGTATCCAGTAGGCTGCGATCTGGCGAAGCTGCACCATAAAATAATAACTGATGTAAACGATTTCCCTTTGCAATATATCAATCATCGATGTTCACCAATTCATAATGACGGTTTCCCAGACCAATCTCTTCCGCATGCTCCAATGTGTGCAGACCGTTACGGCTGTTGACGCGATCCTGAAGGGCTTCACTTCCCTCTGCGGCAAACGCAAGGTCAATACATGCCTGGTCAATGGCAACCGGATCCGTGGAAGCCACAATACCAATGTCATGAATATCCGGCTCGGCAGGATTCCCGTCACAATCACAGTCAATGGAAATATTGTTCAATACACTGATGTAAATAATCCGTTCTCCGTTGCCAAGATAATCGGAAACGGATTTTCCCGCCTCTGCCATGGACTCCGTAAAGCCTGTCTGATCACCGCCCCATGGGCTGGTATTGCTTTTACCGGAGGTGTGAATCAGGCATTTTCCTTCTTTTGAGCCAAGGCCTATGGAAATGTTCTTAATTGCACCGCCAAAACCCGCCATGGCATGGCCTTTAAAGTGCGACAACACAATGTAGGAATCATAGTTTTCAAAGTGTGAACCGACCAGATTGCTCTGCAGGCGTGTTCCGCCTTCTACCGGAAGCTCCAGCGATCCGTCCGCATCCAGAATATCCACATCCGCAATGACAGTAAAACCATGGTCCTCCGCTACCTGCATATGCATCGCCGTTTCCGTTCTCGAACCGCCGTAGGCCGTATTGCACTCCACGATTGTCCCGTCTACGGATTGCACCAGTTCCTGGATCAGATCAGGTTCCAGATAATTGCTTGCGGGAGGTTCTCCCGTGGACAGCTTGACCGCCACGCTGCCGGTCGGCTCCCATTCCAACGCCTCATATACTGCCATCAATCCCTCCGGTGAGATATCTGAGGTAAAATACACGACAGAACTGGAAATCTCTTCCTGTGAAGTCGAATCCTCCTCCGCAACATTGTAGGTAACATCCTGTGATTCCGCTGTCCCGGAGTTGCCCGCGGGCATCTGCGGGGAAGTGTTCCCACATGCCGCTAAAACAACCATCAGAGATACAGACAAAAAAACTGCAACTATTTTTCTCATAAATTCAATACTCCTTTTTCATTTGATTCTGCCCGCAGCCATGTGCCAGTCTGCTAATTCATTTGCACAAAAGCCCCTCACGATTTACAGTTTGTACCGCCAAACACATCCGACATTTCCATCGCATCAAGCTGCTGATCCAGAATCCTGATCTCTTCCTCTGTCAGCTTAATTCCCGCTGCCCCCGCGTTTTCTCTCAGACGATCCGGTTTTCTGGTTCCGGGAATCGGCACCAGATACGGTTTCTTGCAAAGCATCCATGCCAGCGCTATCTGACCGGGCGTTGCCTGCTTTTCTTCCGCTACCATGCGGATTAACTCTAACAGCTTCTGGTTCTGTTCCACGGCCTCCGGCGTAAACTGTGGCATTACGCTCCGGTAATCCGTACCCGGCTCAAATTTAGATCCCTTCCCATATTTCGCGGACAAAAATCCGTTCGCCAGTGGGGAAAAAGCCACATAACCGATTTTCAGTTCCTCCAGTACAGGAAAGAGTTCTTCATACCAGCGCGCCATCATAGAATAACGGTTCTGGACTGCCGTTACCGGGCAGACCGCATGAGCACGCCGTATGGTTTCTTCCTTAGCTTCTGAAAGCCCCCAATGCGTAATCTTGCCCTCCTGTATCAGTTCCTGCATGACGCCCGCCACTTCCTCAATCGGAATGGACGGGTCTGTGCGGTGCTGATAATACAGGTCGATATGATCTGTTCCGAGACGCCTCAAAGAATTTTCCACAGAAGCCCGGATTACTCCCGGTCTGGAATCCGGCACCAGGGGTTTATTCACCTGCTTGCTTTCCATATCAAAATGGATTCCGAATTTGGTTGCAAGCACTACCTTATTACGATAGGGTTTTAAGGCTTCCCCCACCAGTTCTTCGTTGTCGTGTGGATTTTCGGGCGTACCATAAACTTCCGCTGTGTCAAAAAAAGTGTATCCCATATCCACAGCCTCCGCCAGCAGCTCTCGCATCTCGTTTTTATCCGCGGGCGCTCCGTATGCATGGCTCATTCCCATACAGCCTAGTCCTACCGCAGATACTTCCAAGTCTTTTCCCAATGTTCTGTGTTCCATATCCAATCTCCACGCTTTTCAAATTTTAACCCTGAACTTAGCACTTTGTGGGCAGTCCTCATTCTCTGATAAAGTCCGCCAATTTCAAATTCTGCTTTTCTATAAACTCTCATTTTCTCTTTGCGTTCCGATTAGCGAAGGCAGTCCTTCACAATACCTGTAATTTCATCCGGTGAAAGCAGGTCGATATATTGATTTCTTTTACCGCTTCCACGGAAACCTCACCATTAAAGTACATATCAATGCCCAGATCCTCAAAAAGTCCGGTCAGTTTATCGGCGGACTCCCCGATGCTTCCCTCATAACCGAAGGCATCCTTAAAGTAGCGGCGGATGTCAGCATCATGGTATTTTGCCATTACTTTCAGGAATCGCGGGAGCAACGTTGTCAGGCTCTTGCGGTAAGTAGTTCCATACAAAACCTCAGGAATGAGTTCCAATTCATAAATGTCGTAAGCATAGTTTTCCTTCACATCATCATTACAAACCCAGGCTGTCTACCCAGACCCGAACATCTTCTTCTGAAACGCCAGACGAAAACCGCATACCCTCCAGCCAGTCTCCGGTTCCCGCCGCGATGTAATTGGCAGCCTCCTCTGTATTGCCCGTTGCAGAAAAATAAACTACTAATATTTTTCCTTCTATAGTCTCTGTATCCCCGGAAGTTTCTTCTGTAACCGTCTCTATCGGACTTCGATTGGCTCTTCTGTCGGATACTGGGCAGACTCTTCCGCCAAAATCTCAGCAGACGTTTCCGTAGATATCCGGTCATTTTCACTTCCGGACGGAACGTCCGCTGTGCTATTTCCGCTGTTTTGACTGCCACAGGCAGTCAGCACAAAGATCATAGATAAACCTAAAAATGTTGCGGCTATTTTTTTCATGGCAAATTGTCCTTTCTTCATTTTCCCGTCTTTGCGGGTATCTGGTAAACCTTGTAGTATTTTTGTTAATAACATTCCTGGAATATTTTCAGGATTTCCTCATGGGTCATCTTCCTGTAGCCGCCGTAAGCCAGATTACAGGAGCCCGCAATGTCCTTCAAATCCGTAGATTCATCCACACCCAATTCCCGCAAAGTCATTGGAAGACCAATTTCCCTGATAAAATCCGCCAGTGCTTCCACTCCGGCGCGTGCCAGTTCTTCCCCTGTTCTGCCCTCCGGTGAAATGTTCCATACATTCACGGCAAACCTCTGGAATTTGGACAGCCCATCCCGATAGATATGGCGGTAATAAACGGGATGCAGTACTGCCAACCCTGCGCCATGGTAGCAGTTCGTATACGCCCCAAGCTGATGCTCCATCTGATGGCACTCAAAATCCATACGTTTTCCCAGCTTGATAATGCGGTTTTCCGCCATGGTGGATTCCCACATCAGATTGCTTCGGGCTGTGTAATCCTCCGGGTTTTTGATTGCCGCCCGCAGATCGCGGATCACGCCCCGCATAAGCGCCTCCGAAATATCATCAGACACATTATCTTCATCGGGTTCGCTGAAATAAGTCTCCATGATATGGGACAGGATATCGAATCCGCCGGACACCATCTGATTTTCCGGAACGCTGAAGGTGTAAGTCGGATCCATCAGGGCAAATTTAGCGTTGCACATGGGATAATCCTGCCCGGTCTTGACTTTTGATTTCTCGTTGGTAATCACCGCACCACCATTCATTTCACTTCCGGTTCCTGCCACCGTGACGATCACCCCCAGCGGAAGAGGATCAAAATCAACAATACCCGGTCTCGCCCAGAAATCCGCCCAAATATCTCCGTCATACACCGCCGCCATAGAGATCGCCTTACAGCAATCCATGACGCTGCCGCCGCCCACGGCCAAAATCAGATTTATCCCGTTTTCCCGCGCCAGCTTTGCACCCTCCAACACCTTGGCATAGGTAGGATTTGCCCCGATACCGGAGAATTCAACTACATTCTGTCCTGCTTTTTTCAGACATTTTGTCACCTCTTCATAGACACCGTTACGTTTAACGGAACCGCCGCCATAAACCAACATGACATTCTTCCCGTAATGGCCGGAGAGGCAGGCAAGATACTCCTTGACACAGCCTTTTCCAAAGTAAATTTTGGTCGTGTTTTCAAAAATAAAGTTGTTCATTACAATACATCCTTTCCTTCCTTTACTCGTGGGGATTACCGTCAGATAGTTGTCTCTGCCAGAATGCGATTGCCTCATCAACCCAACCTTCCGCAACCGTACCGGTTCCCAGCCCAAAACCATGCCCAAGCCCCGGATAGGAATGAAATTCGGTGTCGATTCCCAACGCGCTCATACCGTCAATCCGCTGCTTCATGACACGCCAATTTGCAATTCCATCATTTTCCCCGACCGTCACAAAGGTTGCAGGATCACCCTCGCTATACTCGCTTAATCCGGTATACTGCATAATGACTGCCGCCGGCAGCGGAAAGTCACCGGCTCCAAATGCCGCCGTTCCGTAGGAGCCGACCCACGCCGCCATTCTCGCGCCGGCACTTCCGCCCCACAGCGAATAACCGTCCGTATTTACTTGCAGTTCCTCTGCGTGCTCAAAAATAAACTGAATGGCACGGGACAGGTCTTCGCAGGCTGTCTGCGCACCGGGCCGGTAAATCAGGGCAAAAGCGTTATATCCTTGTTTGGACAGCTCCAAGGCGTGTGGAAAACTGTCCTGCATCGCGCCTACATAGGCAAATCCACCTCCTGCATTACAGACGGCAAACCTTTCTTTGGGATTTCCCTTAAAGAAAAACAGCCCTGTATCTTCTTTCGCCGGGTCAGCCGCAGTTCCCCCAACGTGTTCCCACTGTAATAACCGGTATCCACCGGAAAGATCAGTCTTCCGTAATCTCCGAAAACAGGGTCATCCGTGACATCGGATATAGCTGTATCAACCGTATAAAAATTTCTCATAGCTTCCTTTTCCGTATCCGTCTCCCCGGATTCCGTCTGAACAGAATTAGATGACATATCCTGCGCCTCCTGATTTGGCTTTATTCCTCCTGTATTTCCACAGGCGCCAAGTACCATCATGCACAAGACAGTCAGAAGTCCTGTCACCATCACCTGCTTCATGCACGTTTCCCTCCTTATCAGACCCTTTTCCATCTCATTTCCTAATTTAGAGTATAAAAAAATCGAGGCCTCCACAGAAGTCTCGATTCGTTCATCAGTTAATACCTAAAGGTTGTATCTAAATAATCCATAAAATCCGCGCTATCGGTGCAATACCGTCTGGATTGCCGCCAAAAACCGCTCTACCGTTTCCGACGGAGTCTGTGAATGGAGCAGACCATAAGGAATAGAGTGATTCCATTCTACAGGAATGATTTTTAATAACGGATGCACATTTTCCCATGCCTGAACCGCCATCAAGACATCATTGCTGTTTTCGCACCGGTTAAAGACATCCACACTGTAAAAATCAAAATCCACAATCTGAATCCGGCTGTGATTCTGCCAGATATCATCCCGAAGCACATCCACATAATGACTCCAGTTCCGATGCATCAGCATCAGCCGTTCGCCGTACAAGTCCGAAACAGTCAGCAGTTTTTTATCGGCAAGGCGATGGTGGACGGATACCGCACAGCAGATGGGCTGTCTGGAGATTTCAAATCCTGCACAATTTCGGAGATTCAACATCGTGTCGTCAAAAATTCCAGCAACCACATCAATGTTCTGTCCGAGATTTTTCAAAATCTCCCGCGCATTCTCCGGTGTATTCTCATACGGGACAAGCTGGAACTTAATCTTGGGACAAAATTCGTGAATCTTAGGCCAGAGTTCCACCAGAACCCCCGCCGGCGTCATAGGAGAAGTTCCGATGCGGATCACATTATCGCCTTCCTGCATCGCATTCTTTGCCCGGATGACAGAGTCCTTACAATACTGAATGATATATTTCGCATCGTTATATAAAGATGCGCCTGCCTTCGTCAGCGTCAGTCCCCGATGCGTGCGCTCAAAGAGCTTCACATCCAAAGAGACCTCTAACAGATTGATCTGTTTAATAACTGCCGTAGGCGTGATATATAATTGGTCCGCCGCTTTATTAAAGCTTCCTGCATCTGCAACACGGATAAAAGTTTCAAGCTGAGGGTTATACACCGCTATTACCTCTTTTCCTTATACGCCGCTCCCACATTTCCCATTCGTCCGCCATTTCCTGACAGGCATATATTCAAACGCAGCGCGTCTCCTTATCGAATCTCAACTTTTATTATATGCGTAGATACGACCAAAAGCAAGCAGACCATATGGAACTTTCCCTTACTTTTCTTGATAATCCAGTTCATTTTTTATATGATTGATTTCATCTAATGTTAATTCACATAGACATATTTCAGCAATACAATTCAACTGTGATAAACCGATGTATAGCCTATCCATTTTAATGTATTTAAAAACTTTTTGCTCTGAAATTTCTATTTTTATTCCATCCTTATATAAATGTGTTTTAAAATAGGAACAACTATTTTTTAACTCATCACTTATCGTTATATCTCCTATTTCGTAAACATCGATATTTAATCTGGTCTCATTGATATCATATTCTTTGCTTAACAATAATGTAATTCTCTTTATGAGTCCACTTGTCATTCCTACTGTAATTTCCAGAAAAGATGTCCTGTCTTTAGAATACGATATACTTTTTAGAGGCTCAGCTTTTCTATCAATTATTACTTTCAAAGGAATATACTCTTCCAAACTTACTGCCATTTTTATTGTGTTGCTTTTCATAACATTTTCCATTTTCTCTTCTTCGCCTTTACCGCATCTGCCGCCTTTAATTCATTTTCCCACTAAACTTGTCTACTTTTTTTAAGTATATATCTCCATGGTAAATCTCTCTTCATCCCGTCACCTGCCCTTACTCGAACGATAATCCGTCCGGTTCTTTGATTTTCTTGCCGCATTGGATTTTGATAAGCAAAGCATGATACTTTTTCTGTTCATGCCAACCTTATCCGCAATATCATCAATTGAATGATCATCAGCCTTCAAGAGAAGTATCCGGGTTCAATTGACAGTCTGAGCCTGTATAGTACGTGCTCTTGTTTGCAATTCCAAACATATCCGCCACATTTACTCTGCTACTACAGAAGTGGTAGTTATTAGACTTCGTTGCTCCGTATCAACTTATTTCTTTTCTTCCAATAATCTTACAAATTCTTTCGGCATTGGAATAATGATCTGTAGCGTAAAAATATTCTTTTCCTGACTTGCCACTAAAGTACCACCATATTTCTCTGTCAAATGCTTCATACTTTTCATTCCAAATCCATGATAAGCCCGGTTTCGACGCTTTGTCGAAACCGGTAATCCGTCTTTAAATTGCAACTCTCTGTCTACATAATTATTAGTCTGAATACAAAGGAAATCGTTTTTTGAAGATATTGTGAGACTGACCACCCTTTTCTCTACATCCTGATATCTGCTTACCGCTTCAATTGCGTTATCCAGTGCATTTCCCAGAAACGCATATATATCCATAACGCTCATAAAATCCATATGTACTGCATCTGCAATACACGTTAATGTAATCTGATGTTTTTCACAATACAGGCTCTTCTCTGATAAAATTGTGTTCAAAACCTCATTTTCCGTTTCCACAACATGATCATAAATCATAATGGAATCCTCAACTTCATCAATGTACTGCTGCATATTTTCAGAATCTGCATACTTTAATGCCTGAATCTGATGTTTTAAATCATGACATTTATGATTAATAATCTCAATGTTTTCCTTGGAAAGCTGATATTGTTTTTGTCTCTCATATAAAAGCTGTTTTATAATCTCCTTCTCACGACTTAATGTATTAATACGAAACACACTATACTGTACAATTAAAATCAAAGCACATATGAAAAAGTCCATACATGCACCAAGGTAATTTACTGTAGTGCCGTCAGTACGAAAGTCTTCCCGGAATACGCTCTGGCAAGTAAAAGTTCCACATAATAACATAATCAATATTACCAAAAATAAACCGATTGTTTCTTTGGTGTCTTCATAAAGCTTTCCTTCACATGCCCTAAGTTTAGCTGCAAAAATACGCATGACAAATGCATACCATAACAAACACGTGATCAGACAAACAATCATATACAATAGAAGATTTTCTCTCAAATAACTCCAAATCCCAATTGCAAGAACTTCATTTACAACAATATATTCTATATGCATAGTTGCATATCCTGAAATTATAATAAAAAGCATATCGCTTATGGTGATTTCAAAACATACCTTAACAAAAAGCATTGTCAGGAAAAGAAGACCTATGTACCAGATAAGTGAAATAATACCTGTAAGCACCTTATTCCCGTATCCAACAAAATACTCACGTATAAAAATATACAAAACAGACAATAAACAAAGTAATACACCACCTGCTGTGATCAGCGGAGCAAATCCTCTTTTCTTCTTTGCAAAAAAATATGCAAACATATATTCCGCTGTCAATAACTCCACAATATATCGCAGTTCTTCAAAAATATCCAATCCACTCATTCCTGCATACCTCCGATATAACGTGCAAACTGATCCATGAACTCATTTTTCTTACTCCGGCTGATTGCAATCTCCTCACCTGCAACCGTCACATTATTTCCGGTAACAGACTGCACGTATTTCAGATTGATCAGATAGCCATGACTGCATCTTGCAAAATGATATTTCAAGAACATCTCTTCGGTCTCTTTCATTACTCCTCTTGCCATATAGCTTCCTCTCGTTGTATGATAAACAAGATAATGTCTGATTACTTCAACATAATAAATATCTGAGACAGCCAGATGTACAACTCCATCTTTTGTAGCAATTTTCACATTCGTATCTTCATTCCTTGCAACATACCTCAATGCTTTTTGCAGCTTCATGGAAAAATCTGCATAACTTAATGGCTTTAATACATAATCAACCGCTTCCACTTCATAACCATGGATCGCATATTGCGCCATATTGGTAATAAACATTAACACTACATTTCCATCCACACGCCTTAATTCTTTTGCCGTCTCAATTCCATTTAATCCTGGCATTTCAACATCCAGAAAAACGAGATCATAGTCTTTCGTATACTTTTCCAAAAAATCCTGAGGATTATGAAATACACTGACCTGAATTTCAAAATGATATTCCACGGTAAATTGGTCAATATACTTTTTGATCAAACCGGTTGCTTTCTTTTCATCATCTACAATGGCAATTTTCATTGTCTGTTATCCCTCTCTCAATTACAATAAAGACATAGATCGCTCTATGCCTTCATTGTAATCTTTTTATTCTTCTATTTCTACTATAACTGCATTTTTCAGCCATTTACGGTACTTGATATATGCGATCACAGCAAACAATGCCGCACATCCATATAAAATAATCTGTGTGCTAATATAAGTAAGATTCCACCAGTCAAAACCTGCTTTTGCCGAAATTTCACGTTTTCCGGCTGCATCCGAAATTGTAAACAGAATATTTTTACATGCTTTCTTCATAGCACTGATTCCTTCATCCGTTGCCGCAACATCAGCATCCACTTCTCTTGAAGCATTGCTTAAGATAAGATCCGTTCCTGCCATAATCGCTTTTGTCGGATTCATCCATGTTCCACAGTAATTATCTGTAACAACCATTCCGGTAAATCCCCATTCGTTTCGCACAACATTGGTCATCAGATTATAATCACCACCACACCATTTTCCTTCAAACCACATATAAGATGCCATCAGACCGGTTGCTCCTCCGTCTTTTACTGCAAGTTCGAATGGCTTTAAATATATTTCTCGTGCCGTCTGTTCACTCATCCAGCAGTTTTCCTTGTTGGTCCGGTTTGCTTCCTGATCATTAAATGCAAAATGTTTTACATACACATACAGACCTCTGGACAATGCGCCTTCTACCATATTTGCACACATCACACCTGATAAATAGCTGTCCTCAGAATAATATTCGGGGTTACGTCCACTAAAGGATGAGCGATGCAGATTTGCTCCTGGCGCATACCATCCGGACACTCCTGTTGCATTTCCTTCATTTCCTACTGTCTGTCCGTAACGGTTTACAAGCTCTTTGTTCCATGTAGATGCAACAACCACTTCACTACAATAAGAAACACAGACACTCTCACTATTGCCGAGCTCATTCTGTACAAAATTTGATAAACCATATGGTCCATCAATATCCGTTGTTTTTACTTTTCCGATACTGTCAATTGCTGGTGTCGACCAGCCACCCGTACCGATTAAAGTGATCATATCGTCCACAGACATCTGACTTATTAAGTCATCCCATTTTTCATCATCATATGGAACACCAGTCATATCATCCATAGTATATTTTTGTTGTGCTCCAGTGGTTGTATCTAAAATTTCTCCCTGATATTCTCCAGCTTTTGACGACTTATTAATAAGGAAATCATACATTATATCATCTTTTTGTAATGCAATATCCTCTATTTCGTTAAATACTGTTTCCTTCGCATTTGCAAATCCATCTGCACGGGACAATTTCGGAATATTATTTTCGGAATCTGCAAACTGGTTTGAAGCAACCGTCTTATCAGAAGAACGTTTATTGTTCTCATCATATACCATCTGATCTTTCAATGCATACTCATAGCATTTTTCTGCGTCCTTACTGTCAATCTGCGACCAGCTATGTGCATTTTCACTCAAATAAAATTTATAATTTCCCGCATCCAAAACATAAGCTCCGACACCGCCTGCGGCTGTCTCATCATAAGATGCAATGTCTTCCAGGGCAATGCTTAAATTATAGTCCTTTGTTTCTCCCGGCTGTAACAGTTCTGTTTTTTCAAATGCGCTGAGTACAACTTTGCTCTTTTCTGTACCGCCCTGTGTATAAGGGGTTTCACAATATAACTGAATAACATCTTTTCCTGCGTAGGTATCCCCGGTATTTGTCACTTCAACTTCGAAATTTACCACACCATCTTTTTCTTCCGCAGATATTATTTTCTGTAAAAATGTCGTGTATGACATTCCATAACCAAACGGATACTGAACAACTCCATTGTAACCATTTCCGTATTCATTAGAAATATTATCCCAGAACCCCTCTGCATCTGCCGTTTCATACCAACGGTACCCTACATATATGCCCTCAGAATAATTTGAAAATCCACCAAGAATTTTTGTAACATCTTCTGCAGAATAATAATAATTATAATCAGAAGTATGGTATGTCGACTGTGTGGTAAGGTCGTATGCATAAGTATCAACCAGACGACCAGACGGATTGATTTTTCCTGTCAATGCTTCACCAATTGCTGTAGCACCTGCTATTCCAGGTCCTCCAATCCACATAGCTGCCTCTATACCATATTCTTCCTGGTCTATAAATCCAAGTTCCATCGCATACGAAGAATTAATAAGAACTATTGTACGGAATCCATTCTCTTTTAACGCTATCAAAAGATTCCGTTCATTCTGGTTTAACTCCAGATAGCTTTCTGTTCCATCTTCTCCAAATCCGGTTCTTGGAAGATCCTGACCTTCTCCTCCGACACGTCCGATCACAACAATTGCTGTATCTGAGTATTCCTTTAATTTTTCAAAACTATACTCACCAATATATTTATCCACAGGCATTTCATTGATCGGGTATCCTGAAATATCAACTTCATTTCCTTCATGAACGGAATCATCTGTTGTTGAAGTTGTATTTTTATCAATATAAGATAAAAGATTTTCATTTACTTCCAGTCCAGCCTCTTGCAAACCTTCCTGAATTGTTACTGCACCTTTTGCACTTCCTGCGGAAGAACCTGAACCGTTATATACCATATTAAAGGCATGTTCTCCAAACACATTGACTTTTCCTGCGGATAAAGGAAGTGTCTGGTTCTCATTTTTCAATAAGACCAGACCCTCTTCCTCTAATTCCACATTCATAGCCAATCCATCTGCATAAGTTGTCTCTGCTGTTTCTCTGTCTGTTGTTGAGCCTTCCATAGCAACGGTCAACACCGTACTGAAATGTCCGCCGACTGTTGTCATCAAAATTCCAAGAATCAAGCATACTACAGACAAAACCGTAAACAATCGATATTTTGGCTTTTTCATTGGAATCCTCCACTATTATTCTGCTTCTGTTGTTTCTGCTTCTTCTGTCGTTTCTGCTTCTTCTGTTGTTTCTGCTGCTTCTGTTGTCTCAACAGTTTCTGTTGTTTCCACAGATTCTGCACCCTCTAACGCTTCAAAGCTTAAGGAATCTCCGTTTACAATTGCTCTGCATGGCTGAAATGCTCCAAGAATATCTGACGGTGTCAACCCGTTATAACCATCTTCATTTGCATATGTCTCATCAATAGATAATCCGTTTGGTCCCCAGAAATCAGCTCCGCCTTCACCGCTTGTAGCTGCGAACTGTCCTGCTGTTTCCTGTGTCACTGTAAGATGTTCCGGCGCATCTAATGTATATATATATCCATCTGCTGTGCATGTTCCGCTGAAGCTGTAATGTCTTGCCATATACATAGTAGTATCTTCACCCGGTGTTCCAGATTCATATGTTATATTTAAAGTATAGGTATCGCCTTCCGAAATAAATGTATAGGTATATCCTGTCACCTGCATCATTGCCTCTGCATAAGAGTTTCCGACTGGCGAAAATGGCACATAATTTACAAGTTCATCTGCATCATTATAGAGAAGGTCTATCTCAAATACTGCTCCTTCTGCTGTTCCTTCCTCACTCTCTGTCTCTATATTTTCTGCCTGTGTTTCCTGAGTCTGTGAGTTTTCTGTCTGAGCCGGAGCCTGTGCCTGTACCTCTTTCTCTTCCCCTCCACATGCCGTCATACTAAATGTCATTGCCGCTGCACACATAAGTGCTACTACTTTTTTCTTCATCATCTTTTCTTCCTCCTGAGTCTGTTTTCTGTTTCAATCCGTACCGGATTGCTGTAAAACAAACTTATCATAATCTGGCAAAAAAAAATGATATTGGCATAACTCGTTTGCCTGCTGGCATAAGTTGCAAAACGATGACTATTACTTTCCTACCCAATCCGCATCATCGCAGAATGTATCCAGATGATCAAGCAAATTCTTTGCAGACCATCCCGGAAAACATTCCAGAATACGGGAAAATGACTCGATGGAGTCCGAGTTCATCAAGCTTACTTTTCTAACACATAATAAACGCACCCATCTTCAACATTTTTTGTTGTTAAGAGTGCGTTCATATCGGCTTATTAGAACTAAATATTTCATTTTTCTTCGCCGCTCCTGCGGCATCTGCCACCGTATCCAGCTTCTTCGCCGCACTCGCCGCGTCCGCTGCCGTGTCTGCCGCCTTTGCCGCTCCCTTCGCGCCTCCGGCTCCCTTGGTCGCCGCAATCTCCGCAATGACGTCCAGACTGATATAGCCTACCGCATAGGCAAGTCCCTCTTCCTCATAGGTGTCGGTCATACTCTGCCCCATCGCTTCGATTACCCCTAATGGGTCTTTTAATATAGCTTGGATTCCTGCATCGACACCCCTGCATCTCTCCTCAACCGCATCCGGTAGCGATACGACTCCCGAAAACACAAATCCACCAAATACGAGATATAGCGCAAGCGAGAACACTCCATCCACCAGATCGACCGCCGCATCCCAAAGACCCCGTCCCAGATTCTTGATTCCATTCCCGACATCCTCAAGCTCATTACCGGTCGTCGCCCACATACCATACCAGAAGCGCGCTTCAT
>ERZ808041.372-NODE-372-length-37474-cov-58.793593_pt1 | contig 37474 bp, 26 predicted proteins | sample MGYA00380192_ERZ808041 | MGnify/ENA primary metagenome ERZ808041 (study PRJEB31490, sample SAMN06133412) | mouse gut metagenome | isolation source: Z1_1 | host: mice | place: China: Chengdu | collected 2015-05 ...
GTGTTGGAGGGTTTTCTCACCGTTTTGCTGGGTGAGCCCATCCGTATCGTCGAGATTCTGGAGAGTGAAGGCAATCAGTTGAATGAAACGGATAAATTCAACCGTGTCGACATAAAGGCGCGTAACAGCAAAGACGAGATCATTATTGTGGAGGTTCAGAATACCCGTGAGATTTATTATCTGGAACGTATTCTTTTCGGTGTTGCCAAGGCGATCACGGAGCATATCGAGTTGGGTCAGCTCTACTCTGAGGTTAAGAAGGTGTATTCCATCAGTATCCTCTACTTTGATATCGGTCGTGGTACTGATTACCTTTACCACGGTCAGAACTCTTTCGTAGGTGTCCACACGGGCGACCTTCTGGAGGTGAGCACCAAAGAGAAGAACGCCATCGTCCGTAAATTGCCTGCCGAGATCTTTCCTGAGTATTTCCTTATTCGTGTGAACGAGTTCAACAAAGTGGCTGTCACGCCCCTTGAGGAGTGGATTGAATATCTCAAGACAGGTGTGATCCATCCCGACACCAAGGCTCCGGGACTGGAGGAAGCGCGTCGTAAACTTGTCTATTATAACATGAATAAGGCAGAACAATTGGCTTATGATGAACATATCAATGCGATTATGATTCAGAATGATGTATTGAGTACGGCAGCTATGGAGGGCCGCCAGGAAGGGCGCCAGGAAGGTCTTGCCGAGGGCCGTCAGGAAGGTCTTGCCGAAGGTCGTATGGAAGAGAAGCAGGCGAATGCCCGAAGGATGAAGGCATTGAACCTGCCGGTCGAAACCATCTGCCAGGTGACAGGATTGTCCGCCGGAGAGATAGAGAACTTGTAAATTTCGTCTTCTTTGTCTTATTCCGTCTTCCCCCCTATTCATGGGGGATGTGTTAAAACTCGTATTTACCATAGATTACGCAGATAGATAGTATTGGTTATCAATAGGTTAAAAATTATTTTGTGTAAATCAGTGTAATCTGTGGTGAGTTATGAAACATCCTCTCTTTGTCAGGTCCCTGTGGTGACTGAAGCACGTATTTATGGGTTGGGGATTCAAGATCTATGTTTTTTCCCGGAATAGGTTCAGTCGATGTATTCATAGTATTTCATATTACAGGTTATTAAGTGTACCGTTCTTTCCCGAACGGTATGACAAAGTTAAGCATGGAAAGGCAGCGATGCAAGAAAGTGATGCAGAGTGCCGCATTACGGCGCAAAAAGTCACAGTGTCCACTGCAAGGCAATGCACGCTCTGCCGGGGTGAAACCGAGCCTCGTCCGGACTCTTCCGGACCCTCTGTTTCCGTCATTCGGAGCCTCTGAATCACCAACATGGATACCAACATGCTTTAGTATTCGTAATACGCTGTTGCTCAGCTTTCTGTGCGAGCGAAATTCGAGGCCGCCAACATGCAGACCTGCACATAAATAAATAATAAACAAAAGATATATAAAATATATCAGTCGAATTTGCGGTCGGCGAACAGTTTTTGAACCCGATCCGCCGCACCGGGCATTCTCCGGAATTTACCACGAATTTTGAAGTCCATGTATGTTGCCGTTTGGGCCCCGGCCCGTCATCGTCACCGAAGTGGTACTTGGCCTTTTACTGATAATAGGTATTTAGATCCGGATGGTATCTTTTGTAGTACAACACGTAAAATACAGAAGAAAATGTTATCTTTGTATTTACGAGTATAAGAAAAATAAAGAAGAGTGCCAATTGTTGCATCCCTTACATTTTGTAACCAAGTGTGAGAATCTAAAAAATAATTGTGTACATTTGCAAAAGACTAACTTCAATGCCCCATGGATACACCGATCAATGCCCCGCTTAGAAAACTCCCGATAGGGATACAGAGTTTTGAGAAACTGCGCTCCGAAAATTTCCTTTATGTAGATAAGACCGCATTGATTTATCGGCTGGCTCAAGCAGGCAATCCCTGTTTCCTGAGCCGTCCCCGCCGCTTTGGCAAAAGCCTGTTGCTTTCTTCTTTCGAGGCGTACTTTCAAGGTAAGAAGGAACTCTTCCGCGGATTGGCTATCGAGAAATTGGAAAAAGAGTGGCTACAATATCCCGTGCTGCATCTCAGCCTCAATGCGGAGAAGTATGACAGTCGTGAGGGGCTGATCGATATACTTGAGCGGCAGTTGCGGCAGTGGGAAGAGTTATACCGGACGGGAGGGGAAGGTATTACGCACTCCGGACGTTTCATGACCGTCATCCGGCGCGCCTGCGAACAGACGGGGCGCCGCGTGGTGGTGCTTATCGACGAATATGACAAACCCTTGCTGCGTTCGTTCGACAGTCAGGAGTTGCAACACGACTTCAGGGAGACGCTGACCGCTTTCTATACTGTGCTCAAAGATGCCGACCCCTGGTTGCAGTTCGTCTTCATCACCGGAGTGACCAAGTTCGCGCAAATGGGTATTTTCAGTAATCTGAACCAACTGAACGATATCAGTTTTGACCTCGACTATAACACCCTTTGCGGCATGACCCGTGCGGAGATAGAAGCTACCTTCTTTCCGGAATTGGAAGCCCTGGCAGTGAAAAGTAATGCGACCTGCCGGCAGGTGATGGACCGGCTGACTCGCCAATATGACGGATACCGGTTCACCAAAGACGAGGAATTCACCTCCATGTACAATCCCTTCAGCGTGTTGAGTGCCTTGCAGAAGCGTTCGTATGGCAATTACTGGTTTGCCAGCGGCACGCCCACCTTCCTGGTGGAGATGCTGCAGAAGACCGATTTCGACTTGAGGGAGATGGAGGGTATTGAGGTGAATGAGGCTTCGCTGAGCGACGACCGCGCGGATATAAACAATCCGATACCCATGATTTATCAAAGTGGATATCTGACGATTAAGGACTACGACGAGCGCTTCCGGATGTACACGCTGGGGTTCCCCAACGAGGAGGTGAAATATGGTTTCCTCAACTTCGTCAGTCCCTTCTATACTCCTATAGCCCAGACAGACACCTCGTTCTATATCGGCAAGTTCATCCGCGAGTTGGAGAGCGGTGATGTGGACGCTTTCCTCACGCGCCTGCGCTGCTTCTTTGCCGGTATCCCCTACGATCTGAACGACCGCACGGAGCGGCATTATCAGACGGTGTTCTACCTCGTCTTCCAGCTTATGGGGCAGTTTACGGAGACGGAGGTCCGGAGTGCCCGGGGGCGTGCCGATGCGGTGGTGAAGACACCGGACTACATCTACGTGTTTGAGTTCAAGCTGAACGACAGTGCCGAGGCTGCCTTGAGGCAGATTGATGAAAAGGGATATCTGCTGCCCTATCAGGCGGACGGACGGAAAGTAGTGAAGGTGGGTGTAGCCTTCGAGAAGGAGGAACGGAATATTGGAGAGTGGGTGATAGGAGAATGATGCGTTCTTATGATTCCTCTTCAAGGAAACATACACACTGACACAAAGCAGTCAGGATGGATGCTATGTGCGAGACGATGGATCCGTGACGAAGCACAATAGCTCTGGGAGAGTCTTCGTGCTCGCTGGTGATTTCGGCAAGTCGGATGGCAGAGTAATCTGTGTGCATCTTTCATCCTGGATAAATCATAGAGAGTGTTTTTAGTTTAGTCTCTATGTATACGGCTTTCATCCTCCTCTTTCTCTCTTAAAATACCCCAGTATCGTGCAAGGCGACAGTTTGTGGCGGTCGTGATAGCGTGATTCGAACTCGTAGCGGGTGCAGAGCCAGCGGCAGAAGCAGCGATAAGTGATGCGCAGGTTCAGGCGCCTTTGCAGATCTTCGTAAAACATGGAGATCCGGGTAAAAAAGTCGTTTATCTGCTTTTGGGGGATTTTTCGTTTCCGGGGGGCTTGTGGTGAGGCAGCCTCTTCCTCCTTGGCTATCAGGTACCGCAGCACACGGATGTCTTTTTTTACCGTTTCTTCTTGTTCGTGCAGTCTTTGTTGTTTCTCTTCCTTCTTTCTTAGTGACTCTTTCAGGTCTTGAATGCTCTTTTTCATCTTACTTTGAGGTTTGCATGGGATGGCTGGATGCCAATGTTTGTTAAAATGACGTTAGGATCGGCAAAGATATACAAAAAGAGTATAGCATATCGTCCCGAGGATTGTTCTGCAAAGTCTCTTTAGATGTTTTTTGTAAAGATATAGATTCGGTTATCCGACTATTTACACAATTTATATTTAAAGAAGATTTGTAAACTAAAAACAATGAATAAGATGAATGAAACATTAACAGTATTTATGATTTCGGAGATTGAAAGGCTCCGTGAAGAGGGACGTGAACCGGCCCGGCGTATCTACCATAATATGCTGCGTACGCTCAGGGAGAGTGCAGGAAAAGAGGAGATCGGATTTGAAGAGGTGACTCCGGTGTTTCTGGGCAAGTATGAACATTGGCTGCTGGGCAAGCGGTTGAGCTGGAACACGGTATCGACTTATATGCGTGCCCTGCGTGCGGGCTACAACCGGGGGATGAAGGGGCGTCCGGGATATGTGACCGGGCTTTTCGATAAGGTATACACCGGTACGCGCTCCGACGTGAAGCGTGCCGTGGATGCCCGCACGGTGGGGCGTATGATCCGCATGTCGGGGTGTCCGGATGAATCGGCCTCGGCGAAGGCTGTGGACTGGTTTGTACTGATGTTTATGCTGCGGGGCATCCCGTTTGTCGATCTGGCACACTTGCGCAGGAGCAATCTTGACAAGGGGGTGTTGACCTACTGTCGGCATAAAACGGGGCAGGAGGTCAGCATTAGCGTGCCCCGTGAGGCGATGGAAATTATCAATAGGAGGATGGTTGAGAACTGCCATCCGAGTTATCTGTTGCCTATTTTGGGGCAGCCCCGCACCCGAAAGCGGCATACAAAGAAGGCATTGACTCCTTATCAGGAGTACCAATATGCGTTGCGTAACCTGAACCGCCGGTTGGAACGGGTGTCGGTGGATTTGAGATTGGGCGGCAGGCTCAGTTCATATACGGCGCAACACAATGTGTTTTATATCTATATGAAAATCAAACAATTAGTTCTTATTCTGCGGGTGACAGGTAACGTTTTAGAAACGAGCGAATTGCTATATTCAGTTTTCTTTTGCATTACTCAAGGAACGATTTTTTCAATGCAAATATACGCTTTATGTATAACAAAAACAAGTTTTTTCGGTTTCAATTGGTTTAAAATAGCCCGCAAGGGGCCGATTTTACTCGATAGCACAGAAAAAGTCCCCTTTTCCCTAGTTTAGCTTCTCTCTTTTATGAATTAGCAAAAGACGTAGAAGGGCGAATGAGTGATTTCATCCATATGCAACTTTTTCCTATATTAAAAATGAATTCCACTTTTACAGCAGAAATCCAAAGGTTGTGTTTTGTTTGAATAAAGCAAGGATGATACAGGCATGTATCGTATGCAAATATAAATATTTCCTTATATAGGTCGCTCTCCCTCTTAATTTATGCGCTATTTATAGTCGGATTACAAACAATTTCCCTACATTTGTTACGTTAATCTATGAGATCTCTCATTGATGTCCCGTTTACTAAAAAACGCAATATTTCAAAGAATAATTTTATACTACTCATCATCCTTCCTCTCCGTGTTTTTGCCGACTATGAGCATTTTAAACTTTGGGATATGTCGGATGGTCTATCCAATAATACAGTGAAATCTATTACTCAAAGTCATTTGGGATTTATTTGGTTAGGAATATTCAACACCATTAACCTGACTGATTTGCGCTTGTTCGGATTCGTTCCGCGAGACCATCTGATCGGCAAAGCCTCTCTCGTCTGGTTCTCCAAAGAAAAAGACACCGGAGTGTTTGACGGCTACCATTGGAATCGCTTTTCCGAATGGTGAAATGATCTTCCGGGCAGCACGACAATCCCCCGAACGGTAACATAGACAACTTTCAAAATGTATAAAATGAAAGAAATGAAAAACAGCTGATTTATCTTCAGCTTACTTCGCCCCTGTCGAATACTACACCAAACTATTAGCATACGACAAGATTTTTATAGAACAGCACGACCATTATATGAAGCGGACCTACCGTAATCGATGCACAATTACCGGACCGGATGGTGAACTGACTCTCTCTATCCTCACCGTAAATCCCGATACGCTGAAATGCGCAATGAAAGATATCCGGATTTCTGACCACGACAACTGGAAACACCTGCATTGGAACGCTATTGAGTTGGCTTACAACAATAGTCCTTTCTTCGAATGCTACAGAGACGATCTCCGTTCCTTCTACGAAAAGAAATACGAGTTTCTGTTCGATTTCAGCGAAAAACTCTGCAGACTGGTCTGCGAACTGATAGATATTCCTCCGGTTATAGAACGTATCCCGAATATAAAATAGAGTTTACCGCTGACAAAGCCGACTTTCGTGAATTCATTCATTCCCAAAAGGACTTCCAGACGGACGATACAGCGTTCGTTCCGCAGCCTTATTACCAGTTTTTTGAATCTAAACTAATCTTCCTGCCTAATAAGTATTATAGACTTGCTTTTTAATATGGGGCCTGAAAGTTTGCTAATACTAAACAAACATTAATCATATTTTGTCCTGTCACTGTAAAACAAAACACAAAATATAAAAGAGAAATCATCCTTTACCTCCTCTACATCGTATAACGCTGTCTCACAACGTTTATTGGACATATAGATCCAATGTGTTGGGCATATAGCTCCAGTGTGGTGGATATATAGATCCAGCGCCTTGGGTATATAGATCCAATAACTCAGATATTAATGCCCTGAAAAAGGAACGTTAATACCTGATAATTAAAGAATTCACACCTGGCAAAACATTAACAATTAGCATATTGCAAATTGCCATAACAGACATCTTCCCAACAATCCATTCTTACCAATCAAACACCTATTTTAATTCAAAAGGGACAATTCCCTTTATATCTCTTGACGAGCTTCCGATAATGGCCTCAAACCTACCCGGTTCGGCTACCCATTCGTGTTTTGCATCATCAAAGAAGCTCAATGCTTTTTTATCAATTGTCAGCGTTACCGCTTTTTCTTCACCCGGAGCCAGTCGCACCTTTTGAAAAGCTTTCAATTCTTTCACCGGACGGGGCAGAGAGAACTTCTTATCACTGATATAAAGTTGAACGACTTCCTGACCCTCGCGGGTTCCTGTATTCTTCACGTTGACAGTGAACGAAATCGTATCATCGGCGGTCATTGTTTTTTTATCTGCGGAAGGTTTGCTATAAGCAAAAGTCGTGTAGCTTAGTCCGTGGCCGAATGGGAACAACGGTTTGATTTTCTCTTTATCCGCCCAACGGTACCCAACAAAGATATCTTCATGATAGGTTGTATTAATGGTATCCCCGCTATGTTTGGACTTTGCCAGTTCTTCCTTATTCCCCGGATATTCACCCAGTTTATGAGCACCTACATCTTCCAACCTTACCGGAAAAGTGAAAGGTAATTTCCCCGAAGGATTGACGTCTCCTACCAATACCGAAGCAAGAGCCGTTCCGGCTTCCGAACCCAAGTACCAACCTTGAACAATGGCGGGCACTTCGTTTACCCAAGGCATAGCAACCGCATTACCGGAGATATTGACAAATATCAGGTTTTTATTTACTTTTGCCAGGTCACTAATTACTCTATCCTGCGCATACGGCAAACCTAAAGCAGAGCGGTCCGAATCCTCACAATCCTGGTGATTACTCTTGTTCAATCCACCGAAGAAGATAACATAATCCGCATCCTTAGCCACTTTTAGAGCCTCAGCAAGCAGTTCATCCGCCGAACGGTCATCCTTCAGGTTCTGCCCGGTTTTCACGCCACTATATTCACTGGTAGGATCACCTACATACCCACGGGCATACACTATTTCAGCCTGTAAACCAATACGTTTTTTTAAACCTGCCAATGGAGATACCTCATATTTTGTCTTCAAAGAAGAACTACCACCTCCTACTGTCATCATCTTAATGGCATTTTCACCGATGACAGCTATCTTTTTCACTTTATCCAAGTCGACCGGTAATACATTATTCTTATTCTGTAAAAGTACAATGCCTTCTTCACCAATTCTGCGCGCGGCTTGTCCGTGTTCAGGAGACCCTAATGAGCCGAACGGTTTATTAGAGTTCATGGAAGTACGGAAAATCAGACGAAGAATGTTACTGACTTTCGCATCCAACTCTTTCGTCCCGGCTTTACCTTCCTTTATCAACTTCAGATAAGGATAGGCCTGGTAATAGTTATCATAAGCATTGCGGGTTCCGGTAGAAAGACCGTTTGTCCAAGAACCAAATTCCATATCCAAACCATTATAAATAGCCTGACCGGTATTATGTACACCTCCCCAATCGGATACCACTACCCCATTAAATCCCCATTCATCACGGAGAATGTCTTTGAGCAAGCGTTTGTTATGACAGGCATGTTCACCTTGATAAAGGTTATAGGCACCCATAATTGCCCACGCTCCCCCTTCTTGAACAGCCGCTTTGAAAGCCGGGAGATATATTTCATAAAGGGCACGGTCAGTCAAATGTACATTGGTAGTATGGCGTTTAAATTCCTGATTATTCAGAGCGTAGTGTTTTACGCAGGCTGCCACTCCGTTCTCCTGTACCCCCTTAATATAAGGGACTACCATTATAGAGGATAAATACGGGTCCTCCCCCATATATTCAAAGTTACGTCCGTTTAAAGGAGTACGACAGATATTTACCCCGGGACCCAAAAGAATGTCTTTTTTGCGGTAACGCGCTTCCTCACCAATACTCTTTCCATAAAGATACGACATTTCGGGATTCCATGTAGCCGAAAGACAAGTCAATGCAGGAAAAGCGATACAGGAATCGTTTGTCCACCCGGCCTGATTCCATTTATCCCACAAAACCTCGGGACGGATACCATGAGGACCATCTGTTGTCCATACTTCAGGAATACCTAGACGGGGTACTCCGGGAGAACTGAATTTGGACTGAGCGTGAATCATCGCCACCTTTTCTTCAAGCGTCATGCGAGTTAATGCATCTTTCACCCGTTCTTCAACAGACTTATTTGTATCCAGATATACTGGTGTCTGTGCCAAAGCAGGCAATGCAGCCGCCATGAACAAGCCCAATAAAGTTAATTTGAATTTCATGTTTGTTACTTACATTAAAGGCCACACAATTAGGCTATATTATTTTTAATCCTAGTCAATGACCGCAAAGATAGAATGCCCTTAACTCCATAAGAGGAGAAATCGTCCTTTCCATGATACATTTATGTCCTCTCCATTAAAAAGCTCATTTTTAACATCTCATTCTCGGCTAAAAGCTTTACTTTTGTATGGTAATCATAAACACGCTTAATCTCAAAATCCCCGCTATGAAAAGGAAATCGTTACTATGCCTATTTCTTATCATATCTGTTGCCATTCACGGAAATATCTATTTTAAGCATTTAGGCAAATCAGATGGTCTGTCACAAATATCTGTACTTTCTATCTGCCAGGACGAACTGGACAGAATGTGGTTTGGTACACTCGAAGGCTTGAACTGCTACGATGGGAACCAAATGAAAACCTATAAACCTTCTCCGGACAATAAAGATTATTTTGGCGGTAATGAAATATCACACATAGTAAGTGACAAACAAGGTAATCTATTCTTTACTTCTGATGGGAAACTGATCCGTTATGATCTACATAAAGATCGTTTTTTATCTCTACCACTACGCACACAAACTCTATTCGCACACAACCATACAATATGGACAGCTGTTAATGATAGTGTCTTCCAATGGGACCGGGAACAAGAAACATTCAGATTCGTCTACCAAGCCCCTTTCCATAAAACAATCATCCGCCTTTATGTAGATGCCAATAACAGTCTCTGGCTGGGTACCCGAAACGGACTTTACAGAACCGATAACATCCATAATCCTTCATCCCCCGTCTGCGTGATTCCAAATATCAACGTGCTTTCATTATACCGAGACAGCCGTGGAACGATGTGGGTGGCCACTTTCCGCAACGGCATGTACAAGATAGAGAACGGAATCAGCCAGCAATTTACCATCCAAAAGGAATTCGGTATCTCCAGCAATGATGTGCGTTGCTTTGTGGAAGACAACGAGGGAAGTATTTGGCTGGGTACCTTCAACGGACTGAACAAGATAGATACCTTAGGGCATATTTCTTACTATCAAAGAGGAAGCAAACCCGGAAGTCTATGCCACTCTTCTATTTTTTCACTTCACAAAGACCGGCAAAGTACTATCTGGGTGGGTACCTACTATGGTGGTGTCAACTACTTCAACCCCGAAGTGGATATCTTTCACCACTATACCGAAAGTATCGGCAACGAAAACGGATTAAGCTTTCCTTTCGTCGGAAACATGGTGGAAGACAAGCGTGGAGACGTATGGATTTGTACCGAAGGAGGTGGTCTGAACTGTCTGGAACGGGAAACCGGACGTTTCACTCACTACCTAATGGACGCAAAATCAGCCCACGGACCTTTCTACAACCTGAAATGCATTACCTACGATGCCGCAAACGACCAACTCTACATAGGTACTCACAAACAGGGCGGCTTGTGCTTCGACATTCCAAGCAAGAAAGTTGTCTTCCACTCCAAAGCATTTGGAAATACCTGGACAAAGGTAACGTTCAGAAATGAGAAAATCTATCTCCTTACGGGAGAAGGGATGTTTGTCAAAGAAGGAAAAGGGAACTTCCAAAAACTATTCCCTCAAATCCCGGAAGCAAATACAGAAGGAAGCAATTTTCTGATAGATTCTCAAAACTACCTTTGGATAACCCATTGGAGGAGAATTGTACGTATCAACATGAACAATCCGCAAGAAAAATATATCTATCAATACGGTGAAAAAGGATTGGGAAACTATTATGTGCAGAGCATGGCGGAAAGTCACGATGGTACCCTTTATTTCGGTACCTCCGGAAGCGGCATCTATCGGTTCGACGGAAAAAAAGAGCAATTTACAGCTTGCACAGATATTGATGCTGACTATTGCTACAATATGGATATCACCACCAAAGGTTATCTGGCAATCAGTAACGACCATGGTCTTCTCATTTATCATCCACAGACCAAGGAGAAGCAGCTAATTGATGTGGAGAGTTTGCACCTCTCTGCTATCAACGAAGGTTGCGGACTTCTGATTTGCCGTAACGGAGAAACCTTTGTAGGTGGTATAGAAGGTATGAGTTCGTTCATGAACTCCTCGTTGCAGAAAATAGCCCCCAATTACAACCTTTATTTTTCTTCTTTAGTAGTAAACAATCGGGTTATCTCCGTCGGAACGGACGATGGTATTCTGAAAAGTGCTTTACCCTTTGTCCGACAAATAGAGTTGAACCACAAAGAGAATAACTTCTCCATCAGTTTTTCTTCGAACAATTACGTTAATAATACTGACAGAAAAATATATAAATACAAGTTGGAAGGATTCAGCAAAGAGTGGAGCAAAACCAACGGTAATACTGTGGTATTCACCAATATCCCCCCCGGAAAGTACAAACTGGTAATACGTGAACAACAACAGAGTCTACTCGACGAAATACATGCTATCGAACTCCCCATCCTTATTCATCATCCCTGGTGGGACACCTGGTGGATGTGGATTCTTTATCTCTGCACAATCACTGTCATTGGCTGGAATATTTTCAGTGAAGCACGTTCCAAGATGCAACTCCGCGCCTCACTGGCACAAGAAAAACTGGAAAAAGAGAAGAATGAAGAACTGATACAAGCCAAGTTGCAGTTCTTTGCCAATATCTCTCACGAGTTTCGTACACCGCTAACACTCATTATCGCACAAATTGAAGCACTGTTACAAGTCAATAGCCTCTCTCCTTTTCTGCGCAGTCGCCTGACAAAAATCTACAGAAACACATTCCAGTTCAAAGAGCTGATCTCAGAGCTACTGGATTTCCGGAAGATGGAACGTGGGAAACTGCATCTAAACGTTTGCCAAATGGACCTCATCCCCTACTTGAGACAAATTCATCAAGATTTCATAGACCAAGCGAACTTACAGAATATACAGTTCATATTCCATACAGAAACAGAAAACTTGTTGTGCTGGTTCGATGGACGACAATTGAGGAAAGTCCTCACCAATCTACTTTCCAATGCCTTTAAACATACGCCTGAAAAAGGAAAGATAGAATTGTCAATCATAGATAAAGGAGATTCTATTTATATTAAAGTGATAGACTCCGGCAAAGGTATTCCCCCAAAGGCCCTACCATTCATTTTCGATCGCTTTTACCAGGCAGACGATAACTTTTCTTCACCCGGTAGCGGTATCGGCCTGGCTCTTTCAAAGGGTATTGTAGAACTACATCACGGTCAAATCGAAGTGCAAAGTGCAATAAATTATGGAAGCATCTTCACAGTAATACTACCCAAAGAAAATCTTTTTAAAGACGACAACGATGTCACCTTCATAGAGGCAACAAAAGCGGAATCTGCAACTATACTCGCACCATTCACAGAAACGACAGAAGCAGAAGAATGTGCAGAAACACCCGAACCTATTTCCATTGGGAGGACGGACAAGGACTGCGTACTTATTGTAGAGGATAACGAAGAACTGCTCCAACTGCTCATCGATCTACTCTTGCCACTCTACCGGGTAGTTATTGCCATGAACGGCAAGGACGGACTACAAAAAGCAATGGAAGAACGTCCCGACCTTATACTAAGCGATGTCATGATGCCGGAAATAGACGGTATTGAGATGTGTTCCAAAATAAAAACCGACTTCGACCTCTGCCACACCCCCGTAGTACTGCTCACAGCCTTCATTTCGAATGACAAACAGTTGAAAGGACTGCAATGCGGTGCCGACGAATACATTGGGAAACCTTTTAACAACAAAATACTGCAAGCTCGCATTGCCAATATACTGCGTAACCGAAAACTGCTAAAACAGAAATTCAGTCAGGAAATGACAACTAGTAAATCTCGTCCTGAAATTGAGATAAAAGCACTAGCGCTTAACCCTATTGACGCCAAGTTTCTAGAACAGTTAGAGGAAACGGTCAAAGCCCATCTCTCAGACTCAGAATTCGATGTCGGCGCCTTAGCCAAGGAAATGGCTTTAAGCCGTAGCGCATTCTACAATAAACTGAAGGCCTTGAGCTGTATGTCTCCTAACGAATTTATTATGAATGCCCGCCTGAAATACGCAGCAGAACTGTTGAGAAATCATCCTGAGCTACAAATCACGGAAATAGCCTATCAGGCAGGATTCAGTTCTCTACGTTACTTCCGGCATTGCTTCAAAGCCCGTTTCAATCAGTCACCACAAGAGTACAGAGGAAAGTAACAGAAAAGAGGTTGTGGCACATGTGATATAACAGCCTCATTCATTTTTTTATGCCCTAAACCAGTCGCTTCCGGTGCTTCTTTCTTATTTTAATATTCATTCTTTGGCTTCGGTCCATTCCTTGGCACCTTGTTCTTTCAACTTAACGGTGGAGGTCTTTGCCTTTTCATCACCGCTCAGAAGGAGTAGCATAAGCGTCTCTATATCCTTTCACCTTATTCCATTCACCACAGGCAAAATCAGGAAATGTAACAGCAGTACAACCACTGTCCATAAGAGTCCACCCAACTCTGCCAAGCAGCACTATTCTGCCAAATCATAAACCTCCATATCCAACGGAAGACCATTCTACAAGCAGTAAACCAAACAGTTGTCCATGATGAAATCCATACCACCATGGCCGCTTACCTCTTTCGCCATCTCGCCATCCTTTTTCAGGATAGGATGTTGATACTTCTCTACTAAAGCCACCATCTTCTCTCTCGGCATGAAGCCATGTGAGTTCAAGTCGTCTGCCTTAGGCTGAGCGCCGGAAGCCTTCAACTACTCTGCATCAAGGGCATACCCTTGAGTAGGATATTTATTGGCAAATCCCTTAATATCAGTCAGTTGATAAAGGCCATTGTAGGGGTGCAGAATCATCACGTTATACTGGATTTCGATGACCTTACCATTAGTGGTACGAATCAAAGTAGTGCGGTCACCATTACGGAAACTATTATAAACTGAATCGGCATTTTCCTTCACCAAGTCTTTACCTACGACCAATTTGGTATCCATTGCTACTAAAGTCTACATACGGTTACCACGATGAATATCGGGGGACTGCGCCACTGGATCAAGATCATAAGTAGCATATACATCACCGCGATGACGCATATTATAATCCAGACGTCAGCTCAATTTCCCATCTTCACCTTTCTTCCATTAATGCTTTCAGAAAGGAGCAAAATAATGAATATAAAGCACTCGGTGCACGCATACCTAACCCTAGAAATCTCACACGAACTACTTCCAACTTAGGAAGAGCCAGCCCGATGATACTCTCTTGTCCGGCAGGTCGTTCGGGAGTTTTCACTACAATTGTTCCTTTATTCCACTCCCATTCCGTACCCTTGTCGTTGACTTGTACAGTAGATTTCTGCATTGTACATGAACCAAACAAGAGGCATATGCCCAATGCTAAAAGATTTGTTATTTTTATACGTAATTATTAATTGAATTATTCTTAGTAGGCTATCTCATATTTCTTTTACTGCTCATACGCACCACAACCTTTCCTTTACCACCTTCCAATCCACATTTTGCCTCCAACATATTGTAACCTTCAATGGGATATTCACCCTTATAAGTATTCTTTGCCGGATAAGTTTTAAAGGTAGCTCCTGCCGGAGCGATGATTTCCATATAAAAATGTTTGCCTTCATGCGTCAAGTGTACCCGGTTCTCTTTTACTTCCACTTGTGCCTTGGTGGAAGCTATCCATGAGACTATAGACTGCGGGTTGAGTAAGTCCACTTCATCCGTTATCTCTATTGTGTAATCATTTAACAATTTGAACGTGCGGAATACAGAAGAAGCCTGATCTTTGTATAGAGTAGTCATATCCAGCTTTACAGAAGGCTGTTTCGCATCTATATGCTCTTCGCAAACAAATGCCTCGCCATTGGCATACTGAATCTTATGGTCGATACTCAACGTATTATGGGAAAAGTTGTTATTACGAAAATACTTCCAACGTTGTCCGTCAGGACGTCCGTCCCAAAATCCCGGTAGAGCATAATCATCAGCTCCCATATCCTCTGTCCAACAAACCCCATTGCTTTCAACAATGAATGTACCTCCATCCAAATGTTGATGCGCTTGACGAGGTTCTCCACCCTTGGCTATCAAAAATAGAGAACCTTTCTTATTTCTATTCCCATTGAAAACTATTATATCATTAATTGTGTTGTGGTATGTTTCTAAAGCAGGTATTTTCTCCACTTTTTTAGGTGAAGCATTGTCAAACCAAGGAAGTGACAGAAAGAAAAGCTGATGTAGAAGTAAATTATCCTGCATGGTCAATTTTAACTTTTCCCGATACCATTCAGCCACTTCAGGTTGGTTATACATGCGGCTGAATAAGAAAAATGCTGGAGAATTTTGAGCATCAGCCCCCGCATTACCGAAATTAAAAAGACGACCGGACGGAGTAAGTGTCCGTTTTTGATAAAGTGCCGTGCGCTCCAAGCCGGGTAGTTGTGCTATACCTCCCTTTCCATTGTCATTATCAGCCACCGCCTTTAGGTAGAGAGTTAAATAACTGGTAGTATATCCCCAATAAGCAGGGCCCTCATAGCATACGCCATCCGGAGCAAAATGTTTCAGGCAGTTGGGCATATACTTGGCAGCATTATCAAGAATGACAGCGGCCTCTTTCGGATAATCTTCTGCAATACCCAAAGCGGCCAGCACCATACCAGTGTTACATACCACGTTCCAATTGGTTTCTCGTTTCGCCCAACTTCCCAAGCTACCATTTTTGTATTCACGCAACACATGAACAATGGCACGTTCGTACAAACATTTCTTTACCAAGTCTTTAGTCGAAGTAGGCAGCGCATCATACAACCAGTCATAAGCAATAGCTACGGCAGTTGCCATTTCCGCAGTATCCAAATAGTGAGGTGGATCCCAGTCGGGATAGTTACACACCCACAATAAAGCCTCGTTGGCGGCATCCAAGTATTTCCGCTCACCGTAGAGACGGTAAGCTAATGCGAGCGTACCCAAGCGGTTCACATAGGATCGGGATGTCCACAATATATTACCATATTTATCCTTTAAATAAGGTTTCTGCGGAGTAATCACCAATGTATCCGCTTTCGCTTTCAAGAACTCCGCCAACTCACCGGCAAGCTGATTGTTTTGTATCAACTGCTTCACAGCAGCTTCTTCTGCACCAGTGAACAGCAAGCGAGGGTGATTGGAAAGAAAGCGTTGCTGCCCATACATATTGCAAACAAAAAGCAACATGAACACAACAACAGTACATCTGCCTATATATACAATCGACTTAAAAAATAGGTTTATCATATTAAAAACGAATTAAAGTTTCTGTGAAATGATTTTCAAATTTGGATAAAAATTAATCAGTCAGTTTTGTTACATCCATACTTGGTTTTGGATAGTTGTTGGAAGCAATATAATTCTTCATATCCTCAATTATTTAGGAGTAACTTTAAAATCATAGTTATTATAACCGCTTACATGGAACTTTCCGATCCCGAGAAATTCCCACGCATCGAAGAAAGCTGTAAGATATGTTTTTAGAAGGTCACAGCAAAGCTTGACATATTCATACATATTATGAATGGACACATTGCTCGTATCTTTAGTCGGTATAGAAATCCTTATAACTTACTTTATTAGCATAGATTTGAATCTGCCAAAAGGGTATTTATTTATGGAAAGGATCCTTCACACACATGATAAACTGCTTTTCAGGTGCATTAAGCACTTTACTGACATCATCTTTGTAAATATGGCGTTTACTCAAACGGCTGGAATCACCTAATCTTATAGTACCATACATGGAAAAAAGGTTATTTCTTACTTCCGTCATCCCCCCAACTAGCTCAAAGATGCATCTACATTACGTGACTTATCTCATGATGAATACCCCAGTTTGTTACCACTTTCGGACCTATTGCCGATTTCATCGCTCAATTCTACAGTTCATTCTTCGTTACAACGAACCTCCAGTATCCGTTCTCCACTGTTTTGGTCAAAGTTCACATTGTAGCTGTCTAAGAGCAAAATGGAGCAAGCAGTATATCAAAATTATAATCGTCACAGCCGGTTAATATAGTCATTCCAAAGAACACCATTATAACCCAACCTGCTATTTTTTTATAAATTACTCTTCATAGTATATTTTCTTTCTGTATTAGATACTTTATTAGCCTTCCCCCTCATTCCTAATAATAGCCATGAGAGAGAAAGCTTTTTCTTTAATTATAGTAAGGGTTTTGCACAATATGCGGGCATTTGTTAATTTCTTGATAAGGAATTGGCATTAGATATTGTCCCTTATGGAAATTTCGCGGTAATAGAAGGTCTATCGGAGTAAAATCTTCCACCTTGGTAGCATTAGTATTCAGTCCGCGATCAGGCATTCCACAATGTTGCTCTGCTATTTTCCAACGACGAATATCGAAGAATTTATGACCCTCTAAATATAATTCGTTCATACGTTCTGCACGTACAATCTCTCGCATCCCCTCTTGAGTATTTTGGTAACCAGGATTAGTAGAATACTTATCCCAAGCCTCATCTACACTAGGAATACCGGCACGTTCGCGTACTTTATCCAAATATACTTTAGCTTCGGATAAACGATCCAATTCAACTAAAGCTTCAGCATAGTTTAAATAAAGCTCTGCAAGACGGAATAACGGAAATGGATATTCTATTACATTCCATTCAGTGGACGGTACAACCCCCTTTTTATTTCCAAATCCAGAAATAGAATACTCCTGATCGGTACGATTACCACGACCATGAGGATCATCTCTCAACAAATGGATTCTGATAGCACGCTTAGCCGGGTCAGTACTAATTTCTTTATTGTTATATTTACCAAATTCGAAATATCCATTATGATAGGTAGTCCACGCATAAAATCGGGGTTCACGATCGATGCAAAGACGCATTACCTTATCACTACTAGGAGTAAAATTAGCATATTTCACAAGATCCTCATAATTGTTTCCATCACAATTTTCCGGAGCATTAATATATTCGTAACGTTTGTCATAGTCGAACGTTTTATCCTTATTTATTGGAAGTCCGTTTTTAGTGTAAAATGCTTCAATGGTTTGCAAAGTAGGGCAGTTAACCATACTGATACCTTCGAACTTACCACCGAGCGTCTGACGAGGCAGACAGCGACGCTGTATTCCATAATAGTTATCATTACGTGTGTCAGCCCAGATAATTTCCGGACTATTTCCAGTCTGATTGTCGATATTGGTATATCTCAATCTTCGTTGTGCTTTATTGGGAAGTCCCGGTTTAGCATCACTTGGTTCACCGGCATCCGCATCGTGATAGAGATGGAATTTATTTTTTTCCACTTCATCAATAGCATACTTCGTTTGGGTAGCACTTATTTCCCATTTTGCTTGACTTTGCTCTTGAGCTATTAAGTGACGTCCATCTAACGGACTACGGAAATCGGCATACATTTCTGAGTTTCCGTTATAGAGCGGTGAAGCGGCATAGAGGTAAACTCTGGATTTCAATGCTAATGCTGCAAGACGTGTGGCACGACCGTAATCTCTTCCACTCCATGTAATAGGTAGTCCGCCTTCATACATTGCTTCATCCAATTTTTCGTTAATAAAAGCCACTACTTCGTCTATACTACTACGTTCGGGAAAACTACTAATAGGTGTTTCTAAATCTATAATACTGCGAATAATCATGGTCGGACCATACGAACGCATAGACAAGAAATGATAATAAGCTATCAAAAAATTAGACTCTGCCAAATATTGTTTTTTCATTTCGTCTGTTACATATTCGTTGGATGTTTGTTTCAAACTTTCTTGAAACATATAGCATTGATGAATACCATTCCAAATAGTAGACCATGTATTACTAGTAAATTCCAATCTGACAGGACTATAATAACCGTATTTGAAAGTGGTAAACAATTCTTTGGTAACAGCTGTGAGTTCTTCCGCAAGCCAATAACTATCACCGAAAGTTCTGTTAGCTGGTAAATAGCCATAACAAGAGTAGAGATATCCTCTTACCGCACCTTCCGTCTTCCTAGTATCCGATTCTTGTGCACGTTCATCGGGGACAATGTCTAGATAATTACAAGAACTAAGTTGCCCCATCATTCCCAATACGATTAAAAATTTTGCTATCTTTTTCATATAGAATTCTTATTTATTATTAAAGGTTACTTGAATACCAAAATTGATGATACGTTGAGTGGGGTACTTCATACCACTACCGCTCCCCATTTCAGGATCCCAATAATCGAAAGGGGAAAATGTCAGCAGATTCTGTCCGCTTAAGTAGAAGCGCCAGCCTTTGAAAGTATAACCCACTTCAGCATTTTTCAGTTTCAAAAACGAACCATTACGTAACCAATAGGTTGAGTTTTGTGTATTATTGCCATTGTTTTCCAATGTTAAACGCGGATATTTGGCATCAACATTTTGGTTTTCAATAGTCCAGTGGTCATCGGCAATGTATTTAAACAAGCCACGGATACGTGCTTCACCAAAAGGATGGATATCACTCATCAAAATTGAAGTCTTAGCTACTCCTTGAAAGAAGAAAGAGAAATCCCATTTCTTGAGTTTGATAGAAGAACCGAAACCATATACTATTTCTGGATCTTGTGGATTGCCCACATAACATCGGTCGTTACTATTAATTACATCATCATATTCACCACGGTAGTTAGGAAGATTATGATACCAAATATCCCCAGGTTGTGGAGCGTATCCTAAACTTTTTTGATCAGGGTTATTATGGATGGTCTCTTCATCAGGGAATAATCCGTTGTCAATATAGAGCAAGTATTGTCCTAATGAATGTCCTACCGATGACAAGTTGGGATATTCTTGGAAAGGAGGCTCATTTCGTTCCAAAATGGTATTGTGCGCATAGGTGAATGTTCCCTTGAAAGAGAGAAAAAGGTTTTTGTTCACCTGTTTGTTATAATCTATAGACAAATCCATACCTATATTTTTCATCTTACCTAAGTTGGCATATACCGTTGTTCCGCTCAAGCCCCCAAAATCGGGGATTGTACTACCTCGACTCAAGAAGATGTCTCTACGAGTCTCTTTGAATGCTTCGACTGTCAGATTAAAACTATTATAAAGTTGAAGATCAATACCTACATTTATCTTTTCTCCTATTTCCCATCCCAAATTTGGATTAAAGAAACGAGACCATTTAGGTCCCTTGTAAGTTACCCTGTTTCCACCGGCACCTGTAGTGTATTCAGGACTACCACCCAAATCAATATCTTCAAGATAAGTAAATCGTCCGGCTCCGGTATTATCATTACCTACCAATCCCCACGATCCACGCAGTTTTAAGTTGGAAATCACAGGACGAATATTATCCCAAAATTTCTCATTTGATATGTTGTATCCTACAGCGATAGATGGGAAGAAACCATAGCGGTTACCTGATGCAAAGTTTTCCGAACCATTGTAACCAAAGTTAGCTTCAGCCATATAGCGACCATCGTAAGCATACGACACACGTCCGGCAATACCCTGTTTGCGCTCAGGCAGTGAGGAAAAAAGGTCAGTCACATTATTTGTATTGTACTGCTGACGGTTAAACAAAAACATGGCATTCACATCGTGTACACCGCCAAAGGTATGTTTATAGTCTAAAGTAGCTTGCAGATAGAGTTTACGGTTACCGCTATGCGAGCCCGAGGTGTTAATAGCAGTACCACGTTCATTGCCTGTTCTACGAAGAGTATATTCACCGGTTTCGTCATTTTGAGAAGTGACCTCAAAAGTATTATAGTCACTCACACGAATGGCATTACTGCTTGAATTGTTTTTGTAAGAGAATAATCCATTGAATGTCAATCCTTTTATAAACATACCCAAATCCTGCTGCAACTTAAAATTGGCAGTAATAATACTGGTATGGTTTGTTTTGTATCCGGTCACGTAGTCAGCTACAGGATTCATATATCCACCGGTAGCAAATGGGCCACCACTTTTATCCCCCCACATAATATCTTCGGTATCATATCCATAACCAGCAGGAAAAGAAACAGGATAGTCTACAGGATTGTGTTCCATAGTAGATGTAAATAAAGAACTTGTACTAGCATTCGGTCCTTTCCAATCTTTAATAGAGGCATTCAAACCCAATGACAGTTTAGTAGTAGGAGTTGCTTGTACATTCAAGTTATTAATAAAATCGTAGTTAGTTACATTGATGTTATTATTATAGCTGAAACCATATTTCTCGCTCAACGAGTTCAAGTTACCATCGCTGTGTTTCACACCCACACTCATAAAGTAGTCCATTTTTTTGTTACCTCCACGAATATTGAAGTTGGCACGTTGGGCAAAAGCATTTTTTTTGAACATCTCGTCATACCAATCTACATTAGGATAAAGATAGGGATTAAGTCCGGCACGTGTTCTTTCTATCTTTTCCCTACTATAGGGAGTAGCAGCCGAAGTGGGGCGAGCGGCCCCTTCATTATAAGCTTCCATATAGGTTACACCGTCAGCCATTTCAGGAACTTTGGTTAGCGAGGTCAAGGCTCCCTCTAAGCGAAAGTTAATAATAGGCTTGTCGAGATCTTTACCACTTTTGGTAGTAATAATCATTACACCATTGGCACCGCGTATACCATATAGCGCAGTAGCAGTAGCATCTTTCAAGATAGAGAAACTCTCGATGGCTTCAGCATCGAGGGAGTTCAACTCAGTACTGCTGATTTCCACACCATCCAAAATAATAAGTGCACCAGTTGCGCCACTAAAGGTAGATTTACCGCGAATCCAGAAACTGGCCCCATCGGCACCCGGTTCACCGCTACGTTGTACAGCAATGACACCCGAAAGACGTCCCGCAAATGAAGTAGACAAACTAGAAGAAGGTACCTTTAATTCAGCAGGTCTCACCTGCGTCACAGCGCCAACCAAACTTTCTTTCTTTTGTCCTACGCCAAAAGCTGTCACAACCACTTCATCCAATGATTCAGTAGCTTCACTCAACTCAACTGTATAAGTCTTCAAACGACTTATACTGATTTCTTTGCTCTCATACCCCAAATAAGAAATGATAAGCACATCTCCTTTTGATGCTTTCAAAATAAATTCACCATCAAGATTAGTAGTAGTACCAACAGTAGTTCCCTTTACTTTGACAGCTGCACCAATAACTGGTTCACTCGTTTTTCCATCCAAAACAACACCTCGGATTTCATCCGTTTTTTGTTGCGCTCCCATAGAATTAACTAAAATCATCTCATTTTCATTCACTCCATTCGCGAATGAAGAATTCAAAATGAAACAAAGCCCCAAAAACAAAAAAAGCGCACTGAGAATTATGCAATTTTTTTTCATAATTTAGAAGATTGTTTAAATTAATTATTCAAAAATTAATGTACAAAAATGGATGATTTTTTTTAAATAAAGAGGAGATTTCGTCTATTTCGGATGCCAGATTTGTCTTCCTCATAAAAAAAGGCTCATTTTAACACAACACAGAGTGGATTAACGATTCTTTTTTTTTTTACTTTTTACCGGACAAAACGTTAAAAACGAAAGTAAATACATAAACTCCCCCTAAAATATACAGATCCTCCCCTTGTTTGTCCCATGCAAGAATAACTTTGCACCATAAAATTCACAATATATAACAACCAACTAATATAATTAGATTTATGAAACAAAAATCGATAATCCCAAAATTGATTATCCTCACTGCATTGGCGTGTTCACTAACAACGACACAAGCGCAAACACTCCAAGCAGAAAAAGCATTTATCAAAGAGAACATAGAATTCGCCATAAAACAATATAGTTTAATGATGCAAACCCCTGCACAAGGAAAAAATGGAAAAGGTATCATGCCACACAGTATGCGTAAAGACGGTACTCCTAGCAAAGGAAGTATTTACTTTTGGACAGCAGGTTTTTTCCCCGGTACACTATGGTATCTATCAGACTACACTGGCGACAAAGCTTTGCAAGACTCTGCCTTAGTTTATACACATCAAATGGAACCCGCAAAGACCTTCACAGACAATCATGATATTGGATTTATGATGTATTGCAGCTATGGTAATGCCAATCGCTTCGCACCCAAAGACGAATATGAGGACATCTTAGTAGAATCGGCACGTTCACTCTGTACACGTTTCTGCCCCCAGGCAAAAGTCATTCAATCATGGAATGGATTTCGCAGTTGGCACGGTGACAAAGTATATGATTTTCCTGTTATCATCGACAATATGATGAATCTAGAACTATTATTTCATGCCTCCAAAGTGACGGGTGATGAAAGTTTTCGTAAAGTGGCTATTTCACATGCAGAACAAGTAATGCACCATCAAGTACGTAAGGACTACAGTTGCTTCCACATCATATATTATGATAAAAAAACAGGTAAGCCCATCAAAGGAGAGACTTCTCAGGGATATTCCGATAATTCAGCCTGGTCACGTGGACAAGCTTGGGGAATTTATGGATTTACCATGTGTTACCGTGAGACGAAAGACAAACGTTTCTTGAAAACTGCAGAAAAAATGGCAGACTTCTACCTCGATCATCCCAACCTTCCTTCCGACAAGGTTGCCTGGTGGGACTTTAACGCCTTTCAAGAAGGTTACACACCCGGTATCTGTTCCAACGCCTGTAAAATGGTAAATAACTACCGAGACGCTTCCGCTGCAGCCTGCGTAGCTTCGGCATTACTAGAACTAAATACTTATAGCAAAGGTAGCAAAAGTAAGAAATATCTGGAAAGTGCTAAACAGATTCTACATGCACTAGGTAGTACCAACTACCGTGCCGAGCTAGGTAAGAATGCAAACTTTATACTGATGCACAGTGTAGGTGCCGTACCTCACAATTCAGAAATAGATGTGCCGCTAACGTATGCCGACTACTATTTCATCGAAGCTTTACATCGTTATAACCGAATGCTGGATGGAAAAAGTCCACTATAAATAAAAGAAAAAACATGAAAAGAAAGAATTATCTAATCTGTTTACTAATGGCTATAATGCTGCTGCCAATAGGAGTACAAGCCAAAGACAAGAAAAAAGGGAAGAAGAATATTCCCATGACGGAAATTCAAACCACTGGCACCCAAGATCGCGCTATATGGGTAAAGCTACTTTGGAAAATATCATATCCTGTCATCCATAACCTCGCAGAAGGGAGACTACACCAGAGTATGCCCATTGAGTCCCGTAGCGGTGAAACAGCAGGCTACAAAGACATGACACATCTGGAAGCTGTAGGCCGCACACTCGCTGGGGTTGCCCCTTGGTTAGCACTCCCCGATGATGATACAGAAGAAGGCAAACTACGCAAGCAGATGCGTGAAGAAGTACTGAAAGGATTAAAAAATGCAGTAGATCCTGCATCACCCGACTTACTGAACTTCACCAAACACGCTCAACCTATCGTAGATGCTGCCTATCTGGTACATGCCTTCCTCCGTGCCCCCAAAGCTTTATGGGAACCATTGGATGAAGTTACAAAAGAACGCTATATTAAATCCTTCCAATCCTTACGTGATCGTACTGGTGCTTACAACAACTGGTTACTTTTCACCGGATTAACAGAATCATTTCTGTTGGGAAAAGATGTACAATACGACCAGTTCCGTATTCGTGTAAGCAAAAACAAGGTAAAAGAATGGTATGTAGGGGATGGCTGGTATAGTGATGGTCCATTATTCAGTATGGATAATTATAACGCCTATGTGATGCATTCTATGATGGTAGCTATGCTGGAAAATCTTTTACCTAAACGTTGGGCAAGTCAGAAGGAGTTAGACGAAGCTATGAACCGCATGATACGCCACTCTGAATTTTGTGAACGTATGATAGCTCCCGATGGCACATATCCCGCTTTCGGACGTTCGGTTACTTATCGTACCGCTGCATTCCAATCGTTAGCAGACGTAGCTCTACGCAAAAAATTGCCCTCACACGTTTCTCCCGCCCAAGTACGTTGCGCTCTGACTGCCGTACACCGCAATATGTACGAGGGAAATCAGAACTTCGATAAGGATGGTTGGTTAGTGCTCGGCTTCAACGGTCATCAGCCAGAATGTGCTGATGGTTACACCTCTACTGGCAGCCTTTATATGGCAACCTTAAGTTTTCTACCTCTCGGTCTTCCCGCTAATGATCCATTTTGGACAGATGCATATGCAGACTGGACTAGCAAAAAAGCTTGGAAAGGAGGACATTTACACAAAGATTACAAAGTGGAATACTAAACAGGGTTATCAAAGGTCCAGAAACCAACCTTTATAACTTAGCAAGACATAAAAATTTGTATATAAACAATGATATATTTGGCAAGCGATAATATGGACAGAAAATATAAATAATAGAGCTAAAAGGGTAATACAGAAATAATGAATAATTTTGTATTTGGATCGAATTAGGTGATATTTTTGTATTGCACGATGATGTATAATGTTATAGATTAATTAATATTAAAAACGTTGTTATATGCTAAAATATTTAAAATCGATTGGTGTAATTTTGCTCCTTGCATGTATTTCTACCGGAGTGGTATACGCAGCTGCTAATCCAAGCGTTGCCGAAGTGAAAATCACACAGCAGAGCGACACCTGCAGGGGTATCGTCAAGGATGCTGCAGGAGAAATCGTTGTCGGGGCGTCCGTGATAGTGAAAGGCACAACCAATGGTGTTATTACCGACGTTGACGGGAACTTCTCGTTAAGTAAAGTGCAGAAAGGAAATATTATTCAAATTTCATTCGTGGGCTACCGGACAGAGGAGATTACATGGGACGGGCTACCCCTGAAGGTGATTTTGCAAGATGATACACAGGAACTACAAGAAATGGTAGTGGTGGGTTATGCCTCCCAAAAGAAAGTAAACCTCTCCGGTTCTGTATCGTCCGTTAATATGGAAGACATTGCAGAGAAACGCCCCATCACAAATTTATCTTCCGGATTAGCTGGTATGGCAGCAGGTATCTTAGTAACATCCAGCAGCAATGTTCCAGGTAATGACAACACTTCCATTTTGGTACGTGGTCAAGGTACCCTAAACAATTCTTCTCCATTAATCATCATCGATGGTGTAGAAAGTAACATTAATACTGTAGCGCCACAAGATGTAGAAAGTATGTCCGTATTAAAAGATGCTGCTTCAGCTGCCATCTACGGCAGCCGTGCTGCCAACGGTGTTATTTTAATCACCACCAAAAAAGGAAAAGAAGGAAAAATAAACATTGACTATACCGGATACGCTTCTATTGAATCTGTAGGCAAAACTCCTGATTTAGTGAGCAACTATGCTGATTTCATGGAGTACAAAAACGAAGGTTGGAAAAATTCCGGTTCGGGAGAATATGCCAAATATAGCAAAGAAGATATTGATGCTTGGAGAAATGATGCCGGACGCAATCCATTACTTTTCCCGAATACAGATTGGGTGGAAGAATTATTCAAAACAGCCGTAGCTACTAATCATAATCTTTCTATGAGTGGTGGTACAGATAAGTTATTTTTATACACATCTTTTGGATATAATAACAATCCAGGTATTGTTGAAAAATCTGGATATGAACGGTATAGTTTTCGTTCGAATGTAGAAGCTAAACCTACCAAATGGTTTACATTAGGCGTAAAATTAAACGGATACTTTTCCAACAATGCAATTGCTTCAAATAAAATAGGCTCTCTGTTTGGAGACATAGCAGGTACTGTACCGGGCATTGTTCCCCGTCATCCAGACGGTCGTTTTGGCGGCGCACAAGCCAAGGGAGAAGACTTATCACAAACTAGCCCTTTAAAGAATTTATACAGCCTTGACGGAAATAAGAAAGAACGCAATTTCCGTGCAGCTTTCAATGGAACAATCACCCCATTCAAAGGCTTAAGCATATCAGGTTCCTATTCGTATGAATTTACAGATTATGACGACTGGGAAAAGAACAATCTTTTAGATAGTTGGAATTTCGTCACAGAAACTATAAGTAATAAAGATGGTAACAGACAATATATCTATGCCAAGAATGGTAAATTAGAGCGAATGTTCATGGATGGTGTTATACGTTACGAAAATAGGTTTTTCAATAATCGCCTTGATTTAATCGCTTTGATTGGCGCCAGTCAAGAAATGAGACGTGACCGTACTTTCTCCGGAAAAAAATATGACCCGATTGATGATTCTGTAGATGTTATCAATGGTGCTTCCGGTGATGCGGAAACTAGTGGATCACATTCAGAGTGGACAATGCGTTCTTACTTCGGCCGTATCAATTTAGGATGGGATAATAAATATCTGTTAGAAATGAATTTACGTGCTGACGCATCTTCCCGTTTCTTGAAAAAGAACCGTTGGGGATACTTTCCGTCATTCTCTGCCGCATGGCGTATTGACCAAGAAGCATTTATGGAAAAAACTCGTGCTTGGTTAAATACCTTAAAGCTACGTGCTTCTTATGGCGAACTGGGAAACAATGCCATCAACAACTATACATCCATAGCTACCTATAGCAAAGTGATGTATGGATTAGGAGACCAATATCAATTAGGTATGACACAAAGTTCTTTGGCAAATGGTAGCTTGACATGGGAAAGCACTGCTGTCACCAACTTTGGTGTGGACTTCGGAGTATTGAATAACCGTTTGACAGGTACAGCCGAATATTTCTACAAAAAAACATCGGACATTCTGATTGCTCTTCCCGCACCATTGGTACACGGAAACTCAGGCATCCCTACACAAAACAGTGCAGAAGTCGTGAATAAAGGGTTTGAATTGACTTTCAACTGGCAGGATAAAATCAATGACTTTCACTTCAATATCGGCACTAATATTACTTTCGTCGACAACAAAGTGACCAAATTTAAAGGAAATGAATCAAGTATCAGTGGAAGTACCATGATCAAGGAAGGATATCCTATCAATGTTCAATACGTCTTGATAGCTGACCGTATCATCCAGACGCAAGAAGACTTGGACTATGTACAGTCTCTCATTGACAATGCTCCATTGGATAAGAACGGAAACAAAATAAATCCTTTCTCTAAATACAAACGTCCGGAATTAGGTGACGTACTTTACAAAGACGCCAACAATGACTATGTCATTGACGATGATGACCGTGTAGCCAGAGGTCACGGAAATACACCACGCTTTTTCTATGACATCAATATAGGATGCGACTGGAAAGGATTAGACTTCTCTATTTTGATGTCAGGCACCGGTAACAACAAAGTACAATACCAAACAATGCATACCACTGCTTTGGCTCCTTCAGGATACCAGATTGGTAAAGAAGTAGCAGAAGGACGCTGGTATGAAGGCCGCACAACTTTCGCCTCTTATCCACGATTCTTAATCAACGATAGTCGAAACACCCGCAATAGTACCCTGTGGGAAACCAACAAACGTTATCTTAAAATACGTAACATTCAATTGGGATATACTTTACCGCAAGCTTGGGTAAAAGCCGCCTCTTTGAATCGCGTACGTGTATTCTGCAGTTTAGAAAACTTTTTCACCTTTACAGATTATGCCGGTATGGATCCGGAAACTTCAGGATTTAGCTATCCTACCATTCGCCAAGCATCGTTTGGTCTAAATGTATCATTTTAAACAAGATTAAACATATGAAGAAATATATATTATTTTTAGTAATGACCGCTCTAATAAGCAGTTGCTATGATTTGGACCAGTTCCCACATGATCAATTGAATGCCGGTACTTTCTGGAAAACAGAAGATCATGTCCATCAATGTATGGTAGCCATGTATGCTACATTGAGAAACGAAAATGTATTCGGTGCTTACTATATTATAGATGCACTAAGTGAATTGGCATGTGGCTATAACAATGAGCAAATGTCGGATATTATAAGAGGTATTTATACGGATAGAACAGAATATATACAAAGTAAATGGCAAAGTTCCTATGACGGTATATTCAAAGCTAACCTATTGTTGCAGAATATCGACAATGTAAATATGGCAGATGACAAAAAGGCCATTTATAAAGGAGAAGCCCGATTCATACGTGCCCTGTATTATTTCCATTTACTAGATTTCTATGGAGGCGTACCTTTGTATGACGAAACAACCATTGTCTCCAATGAATTCATGGAAATGAAAAAAACACGCTCATCTGTAGAAGATACTCGCAAATTCATTTTAGACGATTTGGAGGCAGCAATAAACGCATTACCTGTAAAATGGGGAAGTTCCGAACATGGACGTGCTACACGTGGAGCAGCAATAGCCCTTCGTGGTAAAGCAAAACTCTTCGCTAAAGATTATGCCGGTGCATTGGCTGATTTTGAGGAAATCGTAAAGGACCCACAGAGCCGCGGTTATGGTTACAGATTACATAACGATTACTCTGAACTCTTTACATTGGCAGCAGACCAATCTTCTGAGATGATTTTTAGCATTAAAGCGATATGCGGCACTAACCAAGATTTAGGTATGCCGTACGCACTTCTACTGGGTACCCGCTCTGTTTTTGGGGGCGGTTGGAATAGCTGTATGCCTACAGATATTCTTGCTGACATGTATGAAAACAAAGATGGTTCTAAATTCAATTGGAATGACTATTTCCCCGGACTCACTGGAAATGACCAAGAAATGCGTAAACAGATATTTGAAGCAAAGATAAGTGAAGACAAAAAAACTGTAGCCCAATATCCAGCTCAAATGGAGACTATTCGTAAAGCTTATGAAAACCGGGACCCTCGTTTGGAACAAACGCTAATTACTCCATATTCTCACATTCTTGGTTGTGATGGGCGTACCCCCAAAGAAATGGAATATGTCATATCTACAACAGCATTAAGTAATTCCGATGGATTTATTCGTGATAATTTAAGTCACTATAATTATTATTGGCGCAAATTCGTGCCGGAAGGTGATATGAACGGAATACTTTTAGACCGTTCCCATTCACCAGTAGATTTCCCTTTGATTCGTTATGCTGATATATTATTAATGCTTGCAGAATGTTATAACGAAGAAAACAGACCAGATGATGCCATAGCTATGATCAATGAGGTACGTCAACGCCCTTCTACCAATATGCCAGCATTAAATAGCGGCGCCTCATGGCTCAAAGCTGATTCCAAAGAAGAGATTTTCCAGCGTATAGTACAGGAGAGAGCTGTAGAATTGGCTTGTGAAGGTCACCGTTTCAGTGACTTAAGACGTTGGGGACTTGCAAAGGATAAATTGAATTTTGTATATGACGACATACTTGGTATAGTACGCTATACCCGCATCTTTGTAGATCGAGATTACTTATTTCCAATACCTGCTGTAGAATTTGAACGCAACGCAAATTTAGGTGATCAAAATCCCAAATGGTAATTTCTTTCATCAATTTAAAAGAATAAAGATCAATAGGTATTAGTTTTTCCAGGAACTACCTCATAAATAAAAATACGATATAAGAAATGAACTATAATAAAAATGAATATGGTTTACTATAATTAGCATATTTATGCGGTTGTCGTATATAGAAAGCTCGTCGGGGCTGACTTCTCAGCCCCTATTCTTATGGATTACGCAAGAGAATTTTGATAATTTCTCGAAAAAAAAGCATCTGTCCTAATTACAGCAATACTTATAAAGGAGAGAAACCTATTAAGGGTATTACAATGCTTGAAGCGGAGTGCTTGTTCAAAGCTACGGATGGCAAGGTGACAGTACGTATGAGCAGTAAAGGACTCTGATTATATAGCTGATGTTGTGTAGTATTAACTCTTTCATGCAAAATATAGAATAATTACCTTAGATTTGCATCCAAAGATTACAGATAAAATAGAAAGGATAAATTTGTGAAGCAAAGAAAGAACGCAGGAAGTGAACCTAAGAATAGCCGGGAGATATAAGCTCCATTTTCATAAGCGGACTGCCTGCTTGTTTGAACCCAGACCCAGATAGTAGGTTAACATCCATTGTTAAGGTAGTTAGGTTAAGTTCAAGCCCTTTCTCTACAGAAAACATTAAAGACAAAAGTATGGCAAATTTTTATTTTATCGGTGTGGACGTATCGAAAAAGAAGCTGGACTTCTGTGTTATGTTTGAAGGAAAGGTTGTACATGAAGAGGAAACGGTCAACCATCAAGGTGCGATCATGTCATTGCCGCACCAATTGGAAGAAGGTATGGCATAGACAATGGTCAAATGCTTGTCTGTGCTAAGCATACCGGTCAATATACGTTCCTTTTGGCTTACGCTTGTAAAGCAGTAGAATGCAGGCTTTGGCTTGAGAACCCCGCTGAAATCAAATACTCGTCAAGTGTTCAGCGAGGAAAAAATGACAAGGTGGATGCCAGGCGTATAGCTATCTATGTCAGCCGTTTTCAGGACAAGGTACAGTATTATGAACGTCCTACTGGGGATATAAAAGATTGAAACAACTTGAATCCGAACGTACTCTATATGTGACGATTTGGCTAAAAACAAAGGACAGGTGAAAGACCAAAAGGGTTATATGACGAAAGCCTTGTATGAACGCAAGATGAAGCGTTTGCAGGCGTTGATGGAGGACTTGGAGGAGGCCATACAAGCCATTACGGACGAAATGGATGAAGTGATAGTTTCTTCTCCTGTACTCTCCAGGCAGAGGGAACTGTTGATGTCCATAGACGGAGTGGGACTTGTGGTGGCAACCAATATGATAATCACAACGGAGACTTTTACACGTTTTGATGATCTGAGGAAGTTTTACTGTTATGTCGGAGTAGCCCCATTTTCTTATTTTTCCGGAAGTTCCCAACACTCGAAAGCAGGGGTGTCACATCGGGCCGACAAGGTGATGAAAAGACTTCTTCATTTGGCTGCCGTAGCGGTAACATATCGAATTGGTGGAGAACTGAAGAAGTATTACGAAAGGAAAGTTGCCGAAGGCAAGAACAAGATGTCCGTCATCAATGCGTTGCGAGCTAAAATTGTAGCAAGGATGTTTGCGGTCATTAAAAGAAATGAGAAATATAAACCTATTTTATCGTAAATAATTTGCAAAAATCATAGTAGTATGAACTATTCATGGATAATTTTTTCCGTCTGCTTCTGCCTGTTGGCGGTAGGACAACGGGTGGATGCTCAATCAGTCAAAGTAAAGAACAAAATCGACTGGGACATATTCATGCAACGTCAAGACATGATTTGGGAAACTCTGCCTGAATATTGGTACGAGTCCGCTTTCATGGGCAATGGTATGTTGGGTTTGATGGTTTATAAGGAGCCTGACAAAAATTATATCCGTTTGGAAACCGGGCGTTGCGATGTGGAAGATCACCGTCCGGGAGGCGGGTGTCTCAATACTCCCCGTTTGCTCACCGGACATTTTGCTCTCCGTCCGCAAGGCAGTATCTTGGGCGGTAGCATGCGCCTTGACCTTTGGAATGCTGAAACTACTGCATGTGTCAACACGACTCAAGGTACTATCGAATTGCGGGCTTTAGTGCATGCCGACCAAATGGTTATGCTGGTCGATGTGCAAGCCAGTGAGGGGGAAAGGGGATTCCGTTGGGAATGGATACCTGCTGATGCACAAAGTCCCCGCTACCTTTTTTCAAAAACCAAAGAAAGTTGGTTCAAAGCCGACGACTATCGGTTAAATCCTGCTCCTGAGGTGAAGTCTGGCCTCTCTATACAGAAGTTGAATGCCGGAGGTGAGACGGCAATTGCATGGAAGGAAGAAGCGAGGAAAGCTGTGCATACTTATTACATTACTATTGCACATAGCTTTCCACAACTTACTGCCGTGCAAGAAGCCGAACAGAATTTGGTTGAAGCTATGCAAACAGGTCAGAAAAAGTTAATAAAGCGGCACCGGGAGTGGTGGCATGCTTTCTATCCAAAAAGCTTCCTCACCCTGCCGGATGTGCAAAAAGAAAATTTTTATTGGGCACAGATGTACAAATATGGCAGTGCTACCCGTGGTGAGCGCGCTTTGATTGACAATTGTGGGCCGTGGCTTACGGTCACTCCTTGGCCTAACGCATGGTGGAACTTGAATGTGCAGCTCACCTATTGGGCTTTGAATGTATCCAATCATTTGGACTTAGCTGCATCGTTGGAAAATGCGCTCTATAACCATACGGATAACTTGAAAAAGAACCTGCCTGTGGCCTATCGGGATGATGCTATCGGGATTGCCTGTACCTCGAATCTAGATTGCCTCTCGGAAGAGGTTGCTGACCCGATCAAGGACAAAGGTGCACAAATAGGTTTGTTGAATTGGGCGTGTCATAATCTGTGGCTCATTTACCGTTATAAGATGGATGATACTTTGTTGCGTGAGAAACTTTTTCCACTGTTGAAGCAGGCGACCAATCATTACCGGCATTTCCTTCGTAGGGGTAATGATGGTAAATTACATTTGCTTTCTACCTATTCGCCCGAATATGGCAATGCGGAAGACTGTAATTTTAACCTTGCTTTGATTAATTGGGGATGCAAGACCTTGCTTGAGATTACCGACCGTCTCCAGATAAATGATGAGTTGATTCCTGTCTGGAAAGAGATATTAAGAGATCTTACCCCTTATCCCATTATGCCGGGACAAGGGTTGATGATAGGTCGTGATGTCCCTTACGTTCATTCGCATCGTCATTACTCACACTTGTTAGCTGCCTATCCACTCTATCTCGTCAATCGGGATGATCCCGAAGAGTACAAACTGATAGATGGATCATTGAAGTATTGGCAGAGTAAATCGGCTGCTCACCGGGGATACTCCTATACCGGTGCTGCTTCTATTGCGGCAGCTTTGGGAAAAGGGAATGATGCGCTAAACTATTTAAACAAGTTGTTTGAACATTTTGGAGAGATGAACTTCATGTCGGTGAATACACTTTATCGCGAATCGGGACCGGTTATTGAAACTCCTTTGTCAGGAGCGCAGTCCATTCACGACATGCTGTTGCAAAGTTGGGGAGGAAAGTTGCGTATCTTTCCTGCTGTGCCTGATGAGTGGAAAGATCTTGCTTTTCAGAATATGAGAACAGAAGGTGCTTTTCTGATAACGGCAAGCAGAAAAGGAGGAAAGACAGAATTTTTCTCGGTCAAGAGTTTGGCAGGGGAACCATGCATTATTGTAACAGACATTACCGTACCTGTTTTTACTGGTAAACGTAATTTTAATGTTACCAGATTGCAGGAAGGTGTCTATCAAATAGATTTAAAAAAATCAGAGGAAGTTATTGTCTATCCTCAAGGGGTGAAACCTACCTTTACTATAGAAGCAATAAAGTATTTTATGGGTAATAGTTTTGGGAGGAAATGTAAAAATATAAATAAGTAGGTATATGAAAAAGATTATTTTTTCTGTTTCTTTTACTGTTCCAAAAGGCTCGGGCGCAAGATTACGATTTGTATCTTTGCATTAGTCAGTCCAATATGGCTGGGTCCGGGACTTTAATAGAAGAGACCTCTGGTACTATCCTTAATGTATACTTGTTTAACGCCCAGAATGAGTTTGAAAAGACAACAAATCCGCTTAACCGTTATTCAACCATCATAAAGAATATAAAAATGTAAGGTGTAAGTTTCCTTATAGCTTTGCCAAAACGATGGCAACGAAAACAGGACTTGTAGCCCATACACGTGGCGGCTCTTCTATTGTCCTGAAAAAAGTGCAAAAGACGATTGTTATAAAGGGGGACTTTCATCCGATTGGCTATGAAGTATGAAACTTTAAAAGCTATCATTCGGCATCAGGGAGAATCGGACTGTTCTCGACCGAAAATGTATAGAGAAGAGATTAAAGAGTTGGTGGCTAATTTTCGTAAGGACTTGAATTTACCCGATCTCTTCTTTGTTACAGGGGAAATTGCTCCTTGGGTATCTGGAAAACAAGCCGCTGAAAATATTCGTATTTTCAACAGTATGCACAAAAAGTCCTGAAGAATATAAGCAGGCTGCGTGTGCTGTTTATAGGTGGCTCTATTACAGATGGAAATTGAGGAAATGTGTGTAGTCCGAAACCCTCATCTGAACGTAATCTTGGAGATATGAATCATATTTATGGAAGCGTTTATATGTATTTATGAGCCAGTTATTATCAAGGTAATTATCCGGAAAAAGAGTATAACTTTTTTAATCGGGATATCAGTGGGAATACTCTGTTGGATCTGGAAAAAAGATGAGAGAAAGATGTCATTGAGATAAATTTGAATGTTCTTTCTGTTTTGATTAGTACGAATGATATACATCACTACTTGAGAAGAGGAAATGAAAAAGCTTTTGATTTCAAGGCTTGGAAGAGGCATTATCGTGCTTTGTAGGATTGCTCATTGAAGGCTAATCCAAAATTGAAAATAATATTAGTCGCACCTTTTGTGGCTAATGTTGGCAATATGCGAAAAAGCAAAAACCTTGCGGAACAGGACAGTGTGGTTCGTCGTTGTGTTACGATTGTAAAGCGAATTGCATATGATTATCATGCTATATATCTTCTTAAAATACAATGTTTGATGAACTCTTGAAAAACGATCCTACCCCTAAAGATACTTATTAGATTTGGGATGGCCGTCATCTAACTCTGGCAGGGCATAAGCGCATGGCGGATATGTTGATAAAATGTGTGGATTTGATGAGTATTTATTTACATTAAATACTTTGTTGTTATGAAGAAAATACTCATTATTATCTTGTTGTGTTTTCCATATATCTGTATGCGGTGTGGAGAAGGGAAAACACGCAAAAAAGATATTGCAAAGGTAGCGTGTGTAGACAATAGTATAACTTTTGATGTAGGAAAAAACATTCAATGCATCATTAATGTCCGCGGGCGAGGAAGAGTTGTCTTACAAGTCCTTTAATAACACTCCAGAGAGAATTCAATCTTTATTGAATTGGATAGCTGGTTATAAACTCTTATTCTGTACTGAAAACATAGGAAGTTATGTCACATAATTATCAGTTTCAAGTATTTCCATGGGATTTTCCCAGACTTTAGTTTCATAAAGCTTGCAACGAGACCAAAATGACCGCATTGACGCTAAAAGAATAGCAAACTATACGGCATTCACTATCAACAACTGGAACTATACAAATTGCTTGACAAAGACTTGGTGAGACTGCGAGGATAGATTATTGTACATGACAATCTAGTTAAGCAAAAAGTATCAGGCATAAAGTTATTGGAAATATTCTCCCAGATGACTAAGTTGGCTGATGTGCCAGAATCCATTGCTTTTTCTGAAAAACAGTTCAAGTCGATAAAGGAAAAGATCCTGAAGGTGGAAAAGGCTATGGAGCAACTAATAGTCGCCAGTTAAGAAGTATAAAAGGTATGGGAATCGTCAATGCCATTGTATTACTATGTATTACTGACAATTTTCAAAGATTTGATAATCCGAGGATACTTGCCTGTTATTGTGGGATTCCCCCATTTGAACATACTTCAGGTATTTCTATACGGGAAAGAATGCAAACTTCTCCATCGGCTAACAAGAAGTAAAAGTATACCTTACCCGGGCAGCCATTACTGCCATTTCTTGGGAGCGGCAGACAAAAGCATATTATAAAAGGAAAATAACGGAGAGAAACATAGAACATCTGTAATCAATGCGGGAAGAGCAAAAATCATAGCAAGGTCTTTTGCTGTGATACGAAGGCAGGTTGCATTTGTAACATTGGTAGCATGATAAAAAGGATTTAACGTCAAAACATTCTAGGTTTAGGAAGCAGCTATGCACTTCTGATGAATTGTTGTGTACATATACGAACTTACCCAAGAATACGTTAATGTTCGTAAACTTAGGCAAGATTTTAGAGATACTGTTTTGGAGAAGACTTAGAATTCAACCTCTTCTCTTGTTTATGGCCTGGCGAATTTATCGGCTTCCTTTCTCAACAGCTAGGCCTGTTCATTGAGCAACCTTGCACGTTCCAACGCTTCCGCCTATTTCCTGTTGCGGTACTCAAAATCGATCACTGAATAGGTCAGGCTTTGGATGAAACCGTTATCTCGTTGTCAATTGAATTTGCTTTCCAGCATATTAAAGGTTCCTCCCTCTACCCAGCCCTGTATCAGCAAATAGCGATATTCCATATCGTTGTCCTACAACTGCTGCATACGCTCAGCCAAACGGGCATTCAAGAACAGGGGAGCGGAACAGATAACTAGCACAACCGAAGAAAGAAACAATCCCGGGCGAATCCAGGAAGTAACCTTGTTGTGAATCCGTTGATAGAACGTATTGCGGTACATATCGTTCTTGTCCGAAATGGTCTTGCCGTTGTTGTCTATGTGGTTGAACACTACTGACAAGTGTTGTTGCTGTTGTCCGTAAGGACCTGGCTGAACAGATGGATTCTACTATACGTCATAACCGTGCCCGCGGGATGCACAAGATTGAGCTTATACACGGCTGGTAAGGGAACTTACGTG
>ERZ808041.376-NODE-376-length-37366-cov-6.515246_pt1 | contig 37366 bp, 23 predicted proteins | sample MGYA00380192_ERZ808041 | MGnify/ENA primary metagenome ERZ808041 (study PRJEB31490, sample SAMN06133412) | mouse gut metagenome | isolation source: Z1_1 | host: mice | place: China: Chengdu | collected 2015-05 ...
AGGGGCCAAAAACAGAGGGATTCCACAAAATCCAGGGAATATGGGGGTAAAAGAGATGTATTACCGTAACGATCAGGACAGCTATCCATGGAGGAATTTTCTCTACCCTTCGGCGGCAGACTGTTGCGGGATAACCGCTGGGTGCGTCTGGCGGGCCTCATGCCCTGGGAACACATTGAAGAGATTTACGCCCAAAATATGAGCGGTGAAATCGGTCGCCCGGCCATTTCATCCCGGATTGCGTTTGGGGCCATTTTCATCAAGGAGTATTGTCACATCACAGACGAGGATACGGTGACAAATCTGCAGGAAAACTCCTATATGCAATACTTTGTTGGACTGCATGAATTTCATCCGAAACCGTTGTTTGACCCATCTATGATGGTGCATTTCCGCATTGATCTGCTGAACAAGAGCCGGGAGCACTTGGAAACAGCGGTGGGCATTGTCTGGAAAGAGGTTCCTCATACCGGCCATAAGCTGCCCTATTCGGCAAAGAAAGCGCACAGATCCTATCTGAAACTGGCCAGGAGCAAAAAATGGACGCGGGCAAAGTGCCGGAAGGCCATTGGAGAGCAGTTGGCCTACATAGAGCTGGCTGCCCGGCAGCTAAACAAATTTGCGACCCTGGTCCCCAACTGTGAAGCTCTTTTCCCACGCTGGCTGCGGGACCGCCTTGCTGTGATCCCAACTGTGTACCGCCAGCAGAAGGAGATGTACGACAACCACTCCCACTCCTGTCAGGATCGGATCGTCAGTCTGGAGCAGCCCCACGTCCGCCCAATGCAGCGTGGAAAACGTCCTTATCCCACAGAATTTGGGCAGAAACTTCACCTGTCCGTAGTGGACGGTTACACCTATCTGGAGCAAACCTCCTGGAATAATTTCAATGAAGGCTGCGACCTGGAAGCCACTGTTGAAGACTATGCCAGGAAATTTGGCTGCTATCCCAGCGCGGTCCTCGCCGACAGGATCTATCAATCCAGAGCCAACAAACTCTACTGCAAAGAGCTTGGGATTCGCCTGTCCGGGCCCCCTTTGGGCCGCAGAAAGGCCGACCAAACAGATGCAAAAATCAAACGGCAGATGTACTGCGATTCCTGTGAACGCAACGCTGTTGAGGGCCGCAACGGCAACGCCAAACGCCGCTTCGGGCTTGACCGCCTATTCTCTAAACTGGATGAAACGGCTAAAACTGAGGCCGTCCTCATTCTCCTTGCCATGAACGCCTGCCATAGGTTGGCGCGTTGGCTTGTGCTCTTTTTCCTAAAGCTATTCTCTTTCTTTGCCTGGCCCGACTTTTCAGCAGACCCTATCCTATCATGCGTTATGTCCCATAATCCGGGACTTTCCTTTGGCTGACCTAAAGGGATAACCATATTCTCATATTTGCTCACTCTTGTATAGGCAGGTAGTTATTCGGCGCTTACTTCCATACCCTCCATTTTACCACACCTGCATCCATTTTCCTAGCTTTTTTCTCGAAAGTAATATTCCTCTTTTAATTTGCGCATTTTATTGTACCATATCCTCGACTCTCATTCCTGCTGTTTTCTGCCCGTACGTATCTTTTTTGCTTTGCGGCCTGCCTGACATTTCCCGGGCAGGCCGCTTTTCGATAGGCTGTGGGGACCTCTGATGAGGTCCTCTCTTTCCTTTTCGTGGGGGACTATTAAGAGCTTACTTTTTTGATGCAAGCGGCTACTCACTAAAAGCAAATTTTCAGCTTATTCGTCAGATGATTGGCTTGTATCCACTGCAATGTTTGGCTGTCCAAATCTGCTAAGGTCGCCTGACCTAGCCGCACCTTAGTAATAAAAGCTTCCACATTTTTGTCTAAACTAAGTGTACCCACTATAGTCTGGGCACTGTCTATGTTGTTGACAAAGTCAATGATGGCCTGTGGAGATGAGGGAAGCTTTGAACAGGCAGAAGATAACTTTTCCAGCAAAGACCTCGCTTTGCCGGGGTTAGGAAGTAAATTGATCAAAGAGTTGAGAGAATTGCAGACACCGTTCGCCAAATTTGAGGACGCTGATTTCCATGTGGTCTCCGTGAATGAGTAGCAGTTTTCTATCACAGACTTTAATGAAATCACGTCGGACGCTTCCAATTCATAAGTATCAGCTTTTTGCCCGCAATTTTCAATGCTGTCACGTAAATTTTGAATTTGTTCTGTTGTTAGGACCTGTTGAGAAATATCTGCATCTTGGATGGCTGTGATCACCTGAATCAAGGTTTGGAGCTTATCTGCGGACACATTTAAACTGGATAGCTGGGTATTCAACTTTTCATTTGCGGCTTTATCGTCACGCAAACGAGCAGCTGTCGCCATTGTGGCACATGATTGCGCTAATTTTTCTCGAATCATTCTGTGCTCCCCCATCCCTCGATATCGTCCAACACAGCGGTCAATTTCTCTTTCGCCAATTCAGCTAGTTTTGTATTGACAGGAGTTTGTATGCCAGTTAGCCTCTGATGCTGCTTTTTGGCTAAGTCCGCCAAATAGGCCAACGCATTCAAATCGGAGGTTATCAAGGTGAGCTCCTTAATGGGGTCTTTGGAAAAGACCTGCAGCAACTCTACCTGACTGGTGGTGTTAACTGCTGTTTGAACTGATTGGTATGCACTTCGTATCCTTTTGGCAAAATTGAGCGGATCCTCATCCATCCGGGTCTTCAAATCTTCCCGATAGGGCTGGTTTGACCGATTGCATTGGGCATAGAATCGGGTAATTTCTTCGGATAAAGAAATCAGGTTGTCCTCGGTCACTTCTTCCCCTAAAACAGCAGTAAACTCATCAAGTGTTTTTTGTGCCAATGCGTTTTCCTGTACAACTACTTTTCTGATTTTTTCATACAAGTCTTTCAGTTGTCTAACTATGCTTGTGAATTGTTTTGTGTGGCCGGTCTGCTCCAACTCATCAGAAATATCCCACCCCTTTTTCCTGAGATGCTCCAGTGAATTGATTAATTCACTGTAACGGTAAATTTTTGCACTTTGCTGCATCGGGTCGCCGACAACGCCCATGGAAGTATTGGCGCTGTTTAACAAATATCCTTTTGACTGAGTGTAGACTGACTGAGAGTTATGAATACCAGTAACGACATCGTTCCACAATGTATTTTCGCGAGGTTCATAGCTGCTAAACACTCCATTTGAAGAGAATATCTGTTGGAGAAATTTATCATTAGAACTTTCATCCAGTGACTCTCCATGAAGCAGCCTTTGAAGATATTCCAGTGCAAGGCACCATGTAATGGCCGGTTGTTCCGAATATCCAACACAATCGCCATGAATATTCTGCTTGATTTGGGTTTTATGCTTCTCCAGCCAGGACACAAGAATATACTGGTAATAAGACGCATCTTCAAAATTCCAGCTGCTATAACGGTCATACGCAGCCAGCCCGGCCAAAATGTTTCGAGTTTCGGAACTCTTTTCTAAATAAATGACGGCACTTTCTGGTCTGATGGCCTTTTCTGACCCTTCAATCATAACAAAACCACCATTGCGCTGCCGCTGGGTCACATAATAGGCTGGAACACCCTCATCCTGCCAGGAAATACCATTTAGAATGAATGTGGTAATCCATTTGAAATAATCATCGTCGTAGCGAAGGGGCGTTCCATTTTCGAACCAACTTTGAATATCCTCCATGAAATTATGATAGCTTATTTCCTCGCTGCTTAAAGCCTTGGGCTGAGGAGCGTCCATATGCTCAGTCGCTCTTTGCGGTTTGTCCCTCTCATCATCCTTATGGGCGTCCTGGCCTGATGCTGACGAAAATTGCTGCAAACCGGAAAAACTTTTCAAACCAATTTCAGCCAGAAATTCTTTGGGGACATTTCCGATGCTCCTATCGTCAGCCTTGGAAGTGCCATCGCCCCAGACTGCAAGCAGAGTTTTCAATCTGCGTTTATCTGCGTCTTGAAGCTGAGACTGCTCAACGCTGCTTGCGTAGGTAATATTCATTGGAATACTTGCGATATTGGGCGGAAGATCAGGAAAATCCCAGCAGTTGTCATCCATACCAGAAGCAAACTGCCGGAATAGCTGACGGATCACCGCATCCAAAAAATGACGGGGTTTTCGTTCCTTCAAATTGCGGAATAGCGTAATCAAGCTTTTCTTTGTAAATGGATAAAGGGTAAAAACATGTTCATCTATGGTAACGGAATCCCATTCAAAGTTGGGCCGAAAGCTTGCGGTTGGCAAAGCGTTTTGAACTGCGCCCTGTTCATACCATGCACGAATCTGCTCTTCTTCGCAGTAAATGGCATTCAGATAACGTGCAGCCATCTCAGTAATAAACGACTCTTCACTAAAAGAACGCTCAGTCACGTTGATTTGGTTAAATACGCGGTCCTTAAAATTGTCACGGAACGAATCGTAGTGCCCATCAGTGATGCCGATCACAGAGGTGGCCGGACACAAATCGTGATATTCACCACCTGGCTCTACCGCTAAGGCGGTGATCAGCTCGCTGTCGACGATGCTGAAGGAAGTAAAATCTTCGATTAAAACGGTCAGTCGTTTTCCCTCTTTTTTTAAATTGCGGCGGAGGTTTTCAAACAGTTCCCGTATGTTCTCACTGGTAATATTTGCACAGTTTTGAATCACGGCAGATGTAAAATGATTTAAATAGGCCGCTAAGGCGGCCATGGCTTTGGGATCATCTGACAGTTCTTCCAGGTAAAACCCGCTGACTTCTTTTGCTGCATCAGCTTTGATCCTTCTCACAAGTTCACGAGGGAACTTGAAGTCGCTGGCTTCAAAAGTAGCTTTCGTTGTACCGTCGTTTGGGTTGACTCCGCTTGTAATGGTACGGTAACAGCGCGTGATTGGCCCAGTTTCGCTTAAAAAATATTCTTGCACCCGGCTGTCGCTAAGGAAGCTGGCGATGTCTTTGCATTTGATCGGTTTGTAATATTCCTTGGATTTATCCGAGAAAACCTTGGTGATATATGCGTGATATATTGTGGACTTGAATTCACTTTGGTCCTGAGACAGCGACGCACTGACGAATTTGCTAAACTTTTCTTGAAGTTCTGGATCTTGGACCAGTCCAGTGTCCAGCATCTGCTGGATCGCGCCACGGCTGGTATTCCGCAAACGCCTCAGAAAAATGACTTCTTCCTTTTTTGGATCATAGTTGTCCCTGTCGTTGACCAGTCGATTGTGAAGCCAGCAGATCAGATGGGATTTACCAGTGCCATTTGTTCCGCGGACCATGATCATTTGATGGTGGGCGGGATGTTCAACAAAATAAGAATGATAGATTTGTTCTTCGCTCAACAGTTTAGGGGCCAGTCCTGTATCACCCGAAGAAATAAACTCCAGATTCTGAAAGGGCACATGAGTGGCCATAAAATAGTCACTGTTGGTAGAGGTGCTATCCTTCTTGATAACATAGTTCTCCATGCGCTCAGCGGCATCAAGCCATTTCATTATGGATAGCCTCCTTTATAATGATTTTGGAAAAATTATTCGTGGAAACGCCTGGTAAAGGGAATAGGTTCACTTTACCGGCATCCATGATGGAGATGAGTTGGATTTTTCCTAAATCCTCAAGGGTGTGCAAGCCATTGGATATCGCAAGGCATAGTTGCCGCTGGGAGCAGGAAGAAGCTGCTTCACGAACGTTTTCTTTCAGCCATGCCAGAAATTCAATTGCAGTCATACTGGTCTCTGTGGGTAAGCGCATCAGAACGCCGTTCAGACGAACGGCCATATTGGGGATCAGCGTATTGTGGAACTGATATGCAATACCAAGAAATCTGATCCAAAACCGCCAGCCTAAAACATCATTGATATCAATATTGCTGATGCCTGCTTTGCCCATTTCTGCGCGGTATGTATCAAAATTGCCGAAGGATTTGATAGAATCGTTGGCAGCGACGAACCACTCTGTTGCCTTGAAAAATGTCGTGCTGGGGTCGGTCAATACTTTTCCCGACACATATTGTCTGAACGCCGCCGGTGAAGAAATTGCTTCTTGACCGGCAATATAAACGCATATGCCATCTTTTTTCTGAATCAGGCCCAGTTCCTCTGCGGTAGACACAGACAGGCGGATACCTTCTGAGATTTGAGATACATTTTCCCGAAGCTCACAATGCTGTGCGATTTCTTGTGTCGTCATCGGCTGCTTGGCCAGCATTCTGGCGATGGAGAGAACCCGCTCTGGTGTGGGTCCAGGGCGCATCGTATCATAATGGGTTTTGAACATAAATCGTTCTACTCCTTTTGTAACCGTTCAAGTGTAGTTTGGTTGCAGTCAAGGAACTCATTCAAGGGTCTCATCTGCGAATAGATCATCATGTCTTCTTTGCAAAGGAGAACTTTATTGATCCGCATAAAATCTCCCCTGTGAGAGACATCAAACAATTTGTTGCTGCGCGTGATGTCGTCATCAAACAGTATCATCACGCCCCCTTTGAACAGCCAGGGGGCCTTGGGCGCTATTGTGATAAACTGGTCAGCCGTCAACACCATTCCGTTTGAAATGGCAGCGACCCCATCCGTATTGGGCAAAACAATGCAGCTTAACTCAAGCCGGTTGGCACAAATCACCAATTGATTTTGATCTATGCTGCGATATTCGCTCGTTGGTATGAGCAGGTCCCTGTAAGACCCCAGATATCGTTTCAGAGCAGAGACTGGGGCAACTGACTCAAAACCAATGGGAAATGCCTCTCGTATCTTGATTTCTGCATCATAATTATAGGGCTTGACCGAGTGGACCGCACAGCCATTACACAATTCCTCGGCCAAAGGAAATATCTTCACCAGTCTTTTGGCCCAGCACTTGGACCTTGGATGGTGCACAAGGTCGGCCATTTGGCGGTAACTATCCAAACGGGCATTTTGTTCTTTGCTCCTGTCTGGAATAAGCGCTGCGCGGAGCTTTTCCTCGTCCCACAGAAGGTCTATGTCAAGCATTTGGAATGTAAAATAGTATGTGTTTTGCCCTGGAATATATTGGGCAGTTTTGATGCAAATGTATCTCTGCCGGTGCAAAAGCAGCAGGGCGTTCACATTCCAAATCATGTTTTGTACGCCTGTATGGGCAGCGTCTTCTTCCGAAAATGTTGAAGGTGCCGTGTTCAAATCCACCATGGCCTCTTGTCCGATTATGACCGTTTTTTCAGCTCTTATCATACTGAACCACCGAATGATGAGCTTATCAACGCTGAGGATGCTTTTACTGATTAGGCCAAACGCAACGCCCAGATCACTCTGCTTATCAGTCTTGCCGACATATGGTATCAGCACACTGAGAGAGGGCAGCCCATCCCGGCCAGCGCGGCCTACTTCTTGGTAAAACCGGCTGATATTTTCCGGGACACAGGCATGGATGACCGTTCGGACATTGGCCTTGTCAACACCCATTCCAAATGCAGATGTTGCGATCATGACGTCGATTTGATTTTCCTTCCACTTTATGAGAAGTTCTTCTCGGCGCTTGTCCTTTGTTTCACCGGTAAATGTCTGAATGTTGTAAAATCCTCTTTCGTACAGTGACCGCTTATAAAATTCGGCCTCTCGGGGTTCGAGAACATATACGATCAAAGGTTTTGGCAGACACTGGACCAGCTGGACCACACGATTTCTGCGCTCCAGAAAATCGTGGCACTCGGAATACAGAAAACGCGGCTCCGAACGCAGAGCATCACAGCGATATTGAATGTTCTTTCCCTCTTGCCCAAACAGCTCAAACAGCGTTTCAACAACATCCTCTGAAAGGGTAGCGGACAGCAGGTAGGTCCTGATTGTATGCCCAGACAAAGGCCGAAGCTCCTTCAGGAACACCGAAAAAATTTGAAAGTCTGGCCGGAACAACAACCCCCAATCTGGCACGATGTGGGCTTCATCAATGACTACATTATGTAAATATCTCTGTTCCGCAGAGTGGTGGATGGCGTTGTTCAGTGCGGTGTTTTTCATAATAGCTTCCGGCGATGTGATCAACAGACGCGCAGTACCAGAATATAGCTCAGACAACGTTTTTTTCAGGGCAAGCGGAGGCGTGTCACTTCGATAACAAAAAGTATGTTCAGAAAAACCTGGAGAAGTAATGCACTGCTGCGCCTGAATAAACTGATCGCTGGCTAAGGCCACAGTGGGTACAATTACAATTGTTAAGCCTTTACTCGTTGCAGCCAGCATTTGTGTAATAAGGCTTTTGCCTCCGCCAGTTGGAAGAGAAACCATCAACGTGTGATCATCGGGTAAGTCGATTGCCGCATGGACTGCGATTTTTTGTTCGACTGTGCGATAAGTCTGAAAAGAGCTGTTATCCGCAATGATACGATCGCCGAATATTACCGATGTGTCTTTTTGCCCGCTGAAAGAGAGAGAATAGGCCTCATGAACAAATTCTTTCTGCTCCAGCCATTCGGGAATATGGTATGCGGCATCTATACAGCCATCTGCTGAGACACTCAAACCAAATTTGCTGCCATTTTCACGCACTAGCAGCTCGACGCTTTGGGGCATAGGGGTCCGGCCTAAGTAGAGGATAAAGTCCCGCAAAAACATCAAAAAGTCGCTGCATGAAATATATCCATGATTATACTGATCATAGTGGTCGAAATAGGAGGAGCAGATTCGTGCCTTTTCAAGCTCTTGGCCGTTTCCTGTAAAGGTTTGTCCCTCACGTCTGACCCTTGCGGAAGCAGCGCTGAACGGCAGCGTACCGCTCACATATTCCGAGAAAAGCTGGCGGTAGCCCATGCTAATTACCTACTTTCATATAGCAGACAGAGTCAAGGGAAATGGCCGGGTGTTTAAGCGAATGATAAACCATTTGATACTGCTTTTTAATGGTTTCGATTTTTTGAGGATCTTGCCCAAGGAAGGTGAGCTCTGCCTCATAGCCATTGACAAGGCGCCGGATCTCCTGCTTGGCCATTTGCAGGTCGGACTCTTCCATACACTGCATAAGTGCTTTTTTTCGTGCCTTTTTTTCCGCTGATGTGACATACTCCGACCATAACTCTTGCGGATACACAGCCATAAAACGCTCTATTGGAGAAATGTCGTTTCTGCCGGAACGTGCGCCCAAATGGGTCGCTTTGCGTAAATTGTAACTGTTGTTCAAATATTGCTCCAATTCATCGCGGCTAGCCTGCGTGGACTCGGAGTCCATAGGGATGAAAATCCTGATTTGGTTTAAAGCGAGGTATACGCTAAATTGAGAGACCAGCGGTAATGGCACGCATCCATCCAGTAGATAACTGATATCTGGTCCAATATTATAAGTAAAAACGAGCCCTTTGAAATAGAAGGGGGCTGTTCCGGAAAAAGCTGTACAACGTCCGCGGCCATTATGGACTGCATTGCCCACTAGGCTGTCAAACACCCTGTCACCGGGAGCAAAAAAGAGCAGGTCCTCATGTTTGATGGCAGTGGCGCGGTCAAAAGTGCCAAGTATGGAATTGGTCCTGCGAAAAATCAAAGCATCTCGATAGTGATCCCAGTTTGGCGGGATAAAAACCGCTTGCATGGCTGCGCGGAGAGAACAGCGTTTTTCATCAAACTGTGTCAGAATTGCGGAGGAATTTTTGGATGGAAACAGACCGACTTGGGAAGCCCACTGCATCATGGAATCCTGAAACAGATTTCCTTCCTCATTCTGATATAATCGAAGCATATGATCTACTGCAAGTGCAAGTGGTTTGTAAATGATCGTTCCAGAATCATAGAGTTGCTCTTCTTCAACTGCATCTTTGGCATCCGCAGTCGTTTCAATGATTTTGTCCAGCGCCCTGCGCAAACCGCTGGAGATATCCTTGCGCATGGAGCAGACAATGGTCTCCTCCAACTCTCCAGTAATAATTTCGAGACCACTCAACGATTCCCTGAAAAGATTCATTCCTTGATCCCAAATGTTGAATAATTGTTCTTCAATTGTTCCTACAGAATATAAAACAATTGAATTGACCTTCATATGATCAGTGTCACGGCCAAGGCGGTCCAAGCGGCCAATTCGCTGCTCGATTGCATGAGCAGACCAAGGCAGATCCAAATGAATCAGCCAATCTGCATTCTGAAAATTTCGGCCCTCGCCGCCAGTTTCATCGCAAATCATAAGTGAGCACTCTGGGTCATTCTGGAACGTATAGACACTTTCCTCTAACGCATCTTCAGACATTCCTTGGCAAAAGGAAACCGAGCAAAGTTTCCTCATATCCAACAATTTCTTGAAAGCTGTCAACGTTTCAAAATAGTTTGTAAAAACGACGATTTTGCCACATTCAGGGCGGGCCAAAATGTTTTGCTCAATATGATCTACAGCCCGAAGCAAACGTCCCTGAATCTCATCAGGGCATTCGTCCAACAGAAAGTCCACCTTGGCCAGCTCGTCTTCTCCCTGGGCGACCCACAGCGCAACAGTATCTGTTAGGATCGGGTCTTGTATGCGCTGGCGTTTTATTTCCGAGTCCAGTGCCCACGGGGAGCTGAATAATGCCATAAGCAATGGTTTTGCTACCGCTGTAATGAAAGCGCCGCTTCCATCGCTGCTGTCTTCCAGATATTGAAGCGTGGCATTATATACATTCTGTTCCCCATAGTTCTGATCATTTGTGCCGGGTTCGTAAGAAATTTTAGTCAATTCACGGATCCCCATTGGAGCGCTGACAAATTCACGGCGATTCCGAATCACTTTCCGCTGAATGCGATAGTTCTCCGTGATAAAGGAGATGCCCAGCTCAGCAATGCTTCGGCTGTGGTCCGCTGAGTCTGTGTCAAACCGGGATAAGAGCTTTCTGAGATATTTATCATCCAAAAGGCCGGCCAGTTCATCCAGCTGGTCATAAATATCCTCCCAGTAGTCTTCATAATGATCCATGTGGCGCAGCATGCTATTGATTTTCCGTTGAATCCTCTTTTGGTTTTGAAGCAGGTTAGAAAAATCTTCAAGAGACATATTTTCATACTGCAACGGAAGAAGCAGCTGCAATAGATGTAAATATTCCTCTTTCCTATCCTGAATTGGGGTAGCGCTCAGCAAAAGAACATTTTCAGTTACTTTACTGAGAGAAAATACCGATGCATAGAGATGGCCGTTCTGCAATAAACGATGGGTCTCGTCCACAAGCAGAAGATCCCACTTTTCATGCAGGACGGGATGATCAGGCGTAAGCTCCTCCAGGGAAAGGATAGAATGGTTTGCGTCAGGAGTTTCTGAGGAGTTTCTTACAGCGTACAGATCAAATTTATACCTCAATTCAGTCTGCCACTGCTGCACCAATGAACCTGGAACAAGATAAAGCACACGCAGATCCTCATTTTCAGCGGTTAAGATTTTTATGATCGAACAGGCCTCTATCGTTTTCCCGAGCCCGACCTCATCCGCCAGCATATAGCGGATAGGCCGTGATTCAAAGGCCCTGACAACAGTGGTGATTTGATGTTCCATCAGAAAAGTCCGACAGCCTGACAGGATAGAAAATCCGTAAACAGCGTTATCGACTAAGTGCATATTCTGGCTTACACGAAGGCGCTGTCCATACCATGTTGGATGCTGGAATTCATAGTTGATCATTTGCTGCAATGGCGAATAGTCACAAGCAATGTAACCGATCTTTAATTGGTTCTCGGCGTACAGCTTGATTTGACCATTGCGCAACTTGACGTGATATAAGTAAAATCCGTCTTTTTTATTTTGCGGAACTTGATTGTTGGTACAGAGCGTAATGATGTGTCCGTTCCCCTCTGGGGTCACGACCTGGGCGCCTTTATAAGCAGTACACCGCGAAACACTTCTGATTGGAAATGTGTCTGCTCGAAAAATGTGCTCATAGAAAGCGCTTGTTTCCCACAGATCGTGTAATTTCACAGTGACAGTTTCTGCCAGTTCGTTGACGGATTCAATTTGTGCCAGCATAAAATTCCGGGGAAATCGAGAATCATGCTCTTCGAAAACGATAGGACACCGTATATACTGTCCGGGCCTCATTGGGGCTCACCTCGATTCGTGCATTTTAACACACTGCGTCCCTCATACTGCGACGGTATAAGGTCGAAGGCAAATATCTTTATTCGGGCAATTTTGACACCACTCACCAACTCTTTCCTCTGGTGATTGAGAATCATTTAAATATTCAAGCGTACTTTCAAGAAGCTCCTTACCTAACGATCCATTTTGGGTTTGCGTAGGAACACGGCCGAGAGAATACACCCTGCTTCCCGATTCGTGCCGGAGCAGCTTTTGAAAGTTCCCCAAAGGCCTTTCACCGATTTCCTCTGTGGAATCTACAATAAACTTTGCTTTACCAAAATGCTTTCTGATTTCCATGTGATTCTTATTGTAGGCAGGAACTACAGAATCCGCTCCCGTGTGATTTTGTCTCATAACGATATGATGTATAAAATAGTTATTGGCCCTACGGATCAAGTCTGGAAAATCGGATTCCCGCCAAAATGGGAAATACGGCTTTAACTCGTTGGCCGCTTGGTAGAATTCCTGCGAAGATCTCTTAAGGGCCTCGTTGGATGGAAGATTGGACAACTTTCGCCAGACTGCTGAAATCAGAACGTTTTCAAACAAATTACCATATAAAAAATCATTTGAACAGCTTGGCCTTGGATTCAAAACATAGTCAAATAAATAGCGGTAGGGACAAATAAACATATCCATCATATGTTCTCGGTTGTATTCTATCGAATTGATGCGCTTAGCAACTACCGCATTCACGATAGAACTTTCTTCGGAGGGGCTATAAAACGTGACACTTTTTTCTTTGATGCCCAAAAGCCTGAGAAGGTTATATTCTTCTGTCGATTCGCCGTTGTAATCTTTTACATAGCTGAGCTTGGAATCACACTGATTGTAAAATAGTCCGTAAAACAGGCAGTAACGTAAAAAGCTGTTTCGTTCACATAGTGCGGCGTAATAAACCTGAAATTGCAGGTCGATTGGAGTATAGGCTCGCTCGATAAACTGCTCAGTCAGAGGCCAAGGAAGCACGTCATTGACGGTCGGGTTCATATCTTTGTCAGAAACGCATGCGAAATGGTATGTTTTCTTGAACCCCGGGCGATTTTGCCGTTTGCTTCCAAGTATATCGCCATCGATTTGCTCGAAATTTTTGACTAACCAGTTGGGATCAGGTGCTTCCTTCTGTTTCAAAAAGAAATAAATACCATTTTTAAGGTCCTCAAATGTTCCCTCCATATTGCTTTGAGACAATGACGGCCTAATTGTTTCGAACCGTGCAAGAAGCTGGCCGATCAGCTCTCGTTCTTCTCTATTGGCCAAATATGACTGCTGAGTTCGGATAAAATCCTCCAGGGACTGAAAATGTTTGGAAAAAGACAGGTAGTTTTTCTCTGCTCCTTCTGTTATGAACAGATGCTTTGCTATTTCATTTATTTCTGTTACCGCATCAATAAAGTTTCTGATGTTTTGGAGTGAAACTTTGTAGGACTGGTATATAGTCATGGAGTGAAAAGAGAATGAAGGCGAGTCGGGAACAGCATTGGATACCTTATTGTACTGAGGAAAGAATTTTTTGTTCAGCCGAGTGATGAATTCCGAATAACTTGTAACATTCTCAAAAAGAGGTTCCAAATTTATGGCGGTTTTGAGAAGCTCCGCCGAGGGATATTTTGTTAAAATCCCAGAATTGAGACACTCTCGAACATCAGCGTATTCAATACGAATCTCGCCTGCTTTCCAGTCCCAAAGACGGTATAACGCGGCGAAAAACTGCCCGATTGGATAAGACAAGAAATGCTTATCACGAGAATATTCTGGATAATATAGATGAAGCAATTCCTCAACGTCTTTATTTGCCGTATAAACCAGTTCGTCCATATGGCGTAGGATGGTGGCCGTGCCGATTTTCTTATATGGCTGCTCATACAGCGGCTGTTGTTGCTGGATTGCAGATCGGGTCTCGTCGATGTGGTCAGATATATAGCCGGCGTACTCAGAGATGTTTTCAAAGCAGCATATACTCATCTCCTTGTAGAGTTCGAAGCTTTGCCTAAAGCGGGTGTCGGTTTTAGATATACCATCTTCACACATAAGTGCCATTGCTTTGGCCAGCGCGCGGCCAGGGGACGGCATCTGTCCTATTGTGTGGTATCGCTTTATATTTGCATCTTTATGAGGTGCAACACCAAAAAACTGATAGATGTAATCCCAAGAAGAATATATGGCTTGGAATTCCTCTTGATAGTTATGCAGGAAAATGATGTCCACGCCCAACTTTTCGACAGCGATGATAAAACGAAGCTGGACTGGAGAAAACTGATGAACGCCGTGGATGACCAGCTTTTTTCCATTCCAATCAGCAGTTGACTCTATGCCACGCTCATACATTGCAAGCCGTTTTTTATAATATTCTTTGTTCTGTCCTTCCTTCGAGCGCATTTCAAAATCGTCTTTTTCTTTATTTGCCTTTCTCAACAGTACGTCTTTCAATCTGCCTAATGTAGGAGCTGGGGGAAATGTAAATAGCTGGTTATGCTGGTCCTGAATTATAAGAAGCAGTTGAATAAAAAGCTTTTGCTCCTTATTTGCTGCATTTTGATGAAGGGATGATGCAGAGATATCCAGTTCGATGAACAGCCTCAGAGCCTCCAGCATAGAATTCTGGTTATGCTTTAGAGAACCATAAAACAAATCATTGATGACACCTGAATCGTGCATATCATCGAACACCTTAGTCAAGTATCCGAACTGCTGGATTTGCTGGGCAATATTCTTGGTCCAACCACAAAAAACATTTTTATCATCAATGATTTCGTCCAGGGGACAAATCAGGGAAGAAATGCTGCTCTGCATTACATCGATCAACCCGTTAACTAGAGTACGGGAGCTGCATAGATGAGGGACCCTGGAGATTTCGGGCCAGAAATCCGCATCCATGATACGATACGGGTCGGTATACGTGTATATTTTATACGACATTATTTTCTTGCCTCCCAAATCATCCGCTGCCAACTCATGGTATTTTTGTTATCTAAAATCAACCATGAGAAGGAGCGGATCGCACGGGTCATAGCGACATAGAGAACGCGCATCTCCTCTCGCTCGCGCTCCTTTTCCTCCGTATCGGCGTCAAAGAAACTATTTTCTAAAATGTTTTCAGACACCGTTTTTAATTTATAACCCACTTGATGCTGACCGTTTTTTTCGGTAATGGAAATATGCAAATTTGCTTTTTTCAAACGATCAATGGCAAAGGAGCAATACGGCAGGATGACGGAACCGTATTCTAATCCCTTCGCTTTATGGACAGTAATGCACCGAACTGCAATGCCGCCGATAGTCAAATCTGGTGTGCGGCTGTCTACATTTTTACAAGAGCGAATATTGGCCTGTAATATATCGACCAAAGAATTGATGGTCAGGGAATCCAAATCGGCCGTGGCCATGAGCTGTTCAAACAGCAGGTCCACATTCTGACGATAATAATCCTGCTTCCACGTATCTGAGCCCCCATAGTTGACCCAGGGCTCCAGTGTGCTATATATCCTGCGCATAACTTGCATGACGGGTTCCATACGAAGACTTGTAATTAGGCCGCTCCAGTTCAATTCAGTCCTGGCCAGTTTGCAATTGATCAGGGTGTGCAGCTCTTTCGCCTGCGTAGTATCCATGACCTTACTCTTAGTACGCCAACTGCCTTTTTGCTCTTTGCGCAACTGATACATACGAGCTTTACTTACGCCGCCGCCGATCAGGTTACTGACAGCAAGTGCGTAGAGATAGTCTGCTTCATCATAGTGCAACAGTGCGTTGGCCAGAGTCAGCATATCCAACGCAGGTTCGCTTCTGTATAAGTCGCCGCCAGTATTGGTAACAACAGTATAGTTTCGCCGCTTTCCTTCCTTGTGGATCAAGTCCGCCTGCCAGTTTTCACGAACAAGGATCGCGATTTCTTTTTCTTGCGGGGACAGTGCTTTGCCATGGCCTTCCTCATACTGGATCCGCTTGACCTGCCGCTCAACTTCCTGGAACAGGCGCTCCATCAGTTCGGATTCCTGCGCGACATGAACGGCCTTATAAAAGCGAAAATCATCGTAGCCGACATTATACTGGCGGGTGCCAATCAATCGGTCCCGGTTTCTGTCATAGGTCAAAAGAGCCTCCCCGTCTGTTTGACAGCGTCCCCATTCAGAAAAGGACTTGTCAAACAGGTCCAGCAAGCGGGTGTCTGTGCGGAAGTTCTTATTCAAAGACAGATCCAACCATTGGCTGGGGCGTCCGCCACTGCAAAGTTGATCAAACGCATTTTCTTTAGCACCTCTGAAACGGTAGATGCACTGCTTGATATCACCAACTACAAACAGCTTATACTGAAGTAATGTGGTGATTTTCTGTAATGCGGTGATTTGAGTATCATCGGTGTCTTGAAATTCATCGACAAACATAAACTTTGGTGCACCGGTTCGAAGCTGCTTTAGCCGGTCTATGTTGTCAGTGTTCGACAAACACCGATCGAGTGTGGACATCAACTCGCTTAGGTGTATGCTGTTTTCCTCCTGTAACTTAGCGCTATATTCCTGTTCTATCAAGGGAATGAGATTTGCAAATAGTTTATGTAGTTCTTGCTCGGAATCATTATTAGATTGCGCAGAGCCAAAGTTTGCTGGTGCTAAATGAGCAACGTCAACGCTCTTATTATGCAGATTGTTGATAAATGTGAGGATGTTATCCCGAATTGCATAGACGGGATGTCCCAAGCGCTGAATATAACCCGAACCGTGGAGCCTTTCCTGATCGATTAGATAGGCGTCCAATTTATCTGCAATGATTTTCTTTCGAATATATTCGCCCGATTTAACGCTGACTTGAACCCCATAACCCAATTCTTGCCCCAATAACGAAATCAACTGCTTTGCATAAGAGTGGATCGTGCTGATTTGCATACTATCGATGAGGCCGATAAAATGGAGGTAGTCCACGTTCCCGGTCAGCAAATAATAGTTGTTGAAATAGGTTTTGATTTTCTGCTTCATCTGGTCTGCTGCGTCGTTCGTGAAGGTGATCATTACGATCCTGTTGGCCAGTTCCCGAACATTACAATTTTGAATATGACAAAGAAACCCAATGCGGGCGATCATAGTGAAGGTCTTTCCAGTTCCAGCCCCTGCCCGGATCATGATATCTTTGCTTTGGTCAGCGTGCTCAATGATATACTGTTCATAGTTGAACGCAGTGTATTTGCCCAGTGTGACAAGGCTTTTGCGGGTCTGATCATTCGGTATCTGTCCATCAACAATGCAGAGAAAAGGGATGGCTGGATGAGCGTCTGCACGGTCTACACAAATCAGACAGTTGAACGTTTTGAAAACTGTATCAGCTGCTTTCCTCTGCGGAATAGAGGCACTGGTATCAGCAAGGCTAAGTTCGATGTTGTCACCATTACGGACCACGCCCTGATGCCGCAATGCCTCGTCAATCGCTGTGGCCAGTTGATTCAGTTGAGCGCTATTGTTGACAATTAGGATAAGTTTTGTCCCGCAAACAAAATGACTGCAAATCTTGGTCACAAAAGTGCTGTCTAGTGTCCTGCTGTCTGGAATATAGCAAAGAAAAGAGTAATATTTACTTTTCTGCTTTGGAACAAGAACTGTTTCAGAAAAAGTATAGTCCGGGTCTGCTGTCTGAATGGCGGGCTCAAAAATCTGGCGGACCTGAAGCAAAAATGAAGGCGTAAAGGCCTTTGTGTGCGATAATCTGTACTTTCCATTGCGCATAGCTAAGTTCAGCTTTTTATAAAACGCAGCTTTGCTGAGCAAGTCCTCTTTTAAAATAGTAGTCTCATATTCACAGACCGATTCTATATGATTGGCATGATACTCTTGCTCAGAAATAAGAGGGAAACAAACAACAGGAAATATAAAGGGTGTCATACCAGTTTTCTGGTGAATCTTGTTTTCAATTGAGAACATATAACCACGAGCCTGTTTTGTTGGATTATAGGATCCCTCGCCTCCGTGGTTAGTCCGAATGATGATAGAATCGCCGTTCTCGATGCGAATAATGCTTGTTGGCTTCCACGCTTTTACTTCGATGACCGCAATACCCTGACCAGGAATTAAAACGCAGGTATCAAATTGCGCTCCAAACACTTCTCGATTACGGTAAATAACGCAGGAATCGTCAAAATACTCGATGCACTTCTCAAGCACATAGTCCTCACCCCAATCACCGCTCTTCAAATTTGAACCGATAAAAAGTGCCATAAACAATCGTCCTCTCTCGCGCTTACTGAGTGGATATCTATTTGCTTTAGTATAGTCGATTCGATGAACAAAAGCAACAAATTTTTACAATCTCGTCAAGGCCTTATTGATCAAAAATCACAAGTGCAAAAATGACATGGCCTGACTCTACTGCCGCACCTGCCGGGAGGATGCGTACAGCTATTGTTCCAGCTGCGGGCGATTGGGCCGAATGACGAGCTGCACTACCTGGATAATAACGATGACGCCGGTTGCTGCCAAAGCTGCTATGAAATCCGCCAGGAGGGCATCCAAAGCTACAGCTACAAACGGACTCCCATCTTTTACGGCGGCGGAGACCGCTTTTTTGGTGTCGAGCTGGAGATCGACACCGCCGGAGAGCGCAATGGACACGCCCGCCGACTGATGTCCATCGGCAATACCGATGGGCAGGAGCGCATCTACATCAAGCACGACGGCTCCCTGGAGAACGGGGCATGGAGATCGTCACCCGCCCCATGACTTTGAACTATCACTTGAATGAGACCCCCTGGCCGGAACTGCTGAACAAAGCCATTCCCATGGGCTGCCTCAGCCATCGGTTTCAAGGCGTGAACCTCACCAAATTACCACACGATAGAGTTCAGGATGTTCCGAGGAACGTTAAGCTCAACACTCTTTTAGCCACCTTACAGATGCGGTACAGGTGTCTCTGAGTCCAGGATTTGATGGTGTTTTGGTATTCAAGGCAAAAATCAGTGATTTGCTGGACTACTATGCGCGGGCGTTTGGTGCGCGGCGGGCGGCAACATATGACCCGTTTCGAATGATGATTTGGGAGGACGCGGCAGAGCGGATCATTGCGAAATTCAGGAGGAATCTCAATGACTGAAATGAGCAGAGAAGAATTGAGGAACCTCTGATTTAATCAGCTTTTCAAAAAGTGTCTCAATTTATTAAAGTGAGCGCCGTAGCCCAGCGCACTGTTTCTCCTGACAGTGAGATCCACAGCGATGCTCTCGGGTCTTTTTGTGCTGCCCTGAGCGAGGGCAACATCCACCATTATCAGGTCTTCGACAAGAACAACGGTGCTTTGCACTGGGTGCACACCCTAATCTTCAACGTGAAGGCATTTTTCCTGGGACCCTACCACGGCCCGGGCAATCAGTAATCTGCAAAGTCACACTGATCAGTTTTGTTTCCGTTTCAAACGCCGCTTCTGGCCGGACCAGCTTTTCCCCATGCATGTCTGCGCTGTGGCTGTTTCCGATATCTTGGGCTATGCTGACTTAACGCGATAACCACATTATTTCTTACGCCACCCGATAATAGGACCTCTGATTGGGGACAAGAGTTCGGTCAGGGCTGTGTCTCCGTTCTGGCAGGAGCATAGCGGGGCTCAGCGCAAAATCACCCACCCCATTCCAACAGGGTGGGTGATTTTCCAGACGGGTCCAAGGTTATAGACGTATATCATTGGGCCTCCGGCCCTTTGCTTTTTGCGCCTTCCAACTGCCCTTGGTACTCTCATTTTAAAATGCCAGCTTTATCAAAGCGCGGAGAGAATCGGTTTCCGAAGGTGCGGCGTGTGGCTTACCCGATGAACTGCACGCTGTTGACGCACACGAAGTACAGGCGGTTGTCGCAGTCATTGGCCAGCACCAGTACATTGCCCACGGTGCCCAGCAGCTGCACGTTGCGCAGCAGCAGCAGCCCCGCCGCCAGAGACACCCGGCGGCTCAGGTTGTTCCGGGCCAAGGTGTCCAACAGGCCCGCCGCGCAGCAGCAGTCCCGCTCATCACAGGCGCAGGAGCACCAATTCTCCCCGCAGGCGGCGCCGCAGGGATTCAGCCGCTGGGCCAGCAACTGGCGCAGGCAGCGGAAGTTCCGCGCTGTGACCTCCTCGGCGGAGAGCTCGCCCTCGGCGCAGGCCTTTGCGCCCTGGATCACCACCGCGTCCAGCTTGCACAGAGACACCTGAGTGGCGGTGAAGTCGCAGTCCTTCCGCCCTGCGGTGTGAAGCTCGGCTTCGATGTCCAGCAGGTCCCGGTTACACAGCGCGAACCGCCGGAAGCTGCCCGACAAAGGGCCCAGATTATCGGACGCACTGCAGGGACAGGGCGGATAAGGGTGGCGGTGCCTGCCCTCATCCTCCGCCTCAGCCTCCTTGCAGGGGCCGTGCCCAGAGTGTTCCTTGCAGGACAGGGCGGCGCCCGCCACATAGGTGTCGGTGATAAAGGCCGCGGCATCGAAGTCGAGCAGGCTGGAGATCTGCTGGTCGCACAGCAGGCCCAGCGCCGCCCGGAAGCTCTCCTTGCAGCAGCAGCCCTCGTCCACCTCGGGGGGCTTAGGGGGCGGGCAGGGGGCGGGATGGCAGCAGCAGATCATCTGCTGGCAGCATGCGCCGGTCTGACGGCAGTCATCGTCCGGGCAGCGGCCGCTGTCGCACTCGCAGCCGCACCCGGTCATCTGGGGCTGGCAGGACTGGGTGCCGGAGCACTGTCCCGCCCCTGCGGTAAACTCTTCCGCAGACATGGCATAGCCTTTAGCGGGTTCATTCCAATAGAATTGACTCATGAATACGCTCCTTTCACCGGCCCCTCCCAGGGGACCCCGCCGCCCCCGCCGGGGCCGGAATCGGCGCGGGAGGCGCGGACAGACCGCCCGCCTGGGTGCACTCCAGTCTATGTCTGGGGCCGCTCCGCCGCCACCAGGCTGTCAAGTCCTTTTCCCCGAAAATTCCAGACAAAAAAAGGCGGCGCCGTTTATATAGATTGCACAGTTGACAGGCACCACAAGATATAGTATCATTGGAACACAGCCTTGCTGAGCTTCGGCAGCATACGGCAGGATATAATGTACATTATATCCTGCCGTATGCTCCTGACTCGTAAGGGGCTTTGCCAGTACTTATGAAAAGGAGCATCAAAAATGAAAGTTATCAAAAGAGACGACTCCATTGTGGAATTTGACCGAGCGAAAATTGTCGCCGCCATCCAAAAGGCCAACCAGGCGGTGGACGAGCCCTACCGCATTGACGATGGGTCCATTGACGCCATTGCCGACGCCGTGGCGTCCACCAAGGGCCGCAAGCGCCTGCTGGTGGAGGATATACAAGATATGGTGGAGACCAAACTGATGGCCGCCGGCAAGTACGAGCTGGCCAAGGCCTATATCATCTACCGCTACACCCGGGCGCTGGTGCGCAAGGCCAACACCACCGACGAGTCCATCCTGTCCCTGATCCGCAATGACAACAAGGAGCTGGCGGAAGAGAACGCCAACAAAAACACCGCCATTGCCTCCACCCAGCGGGACTATATCGCCGGCGAGGTGAGCCGAGACCTGACCCGCCGCATCCTCCTGCCCGAGCACATCTCCAAGGCCCACGACGAGGGTGTGCTCCATTTCCACGACGCGGACTATTTTGTCCAGCACATCTTCAACTGCTGTCTGGTGAACATCGGCGACATGCTGGACAACGGCACCATGATCAATGGCAAGCTCATTGAACCCCCCAAGAGCTTTCAGGTAGCCTGCACCGTGGTCACCCAGATCATCTCCTGCGTGGCCTCTAACCAGTACGGAGGGCAGTCTGTGGAGGTGAGCCATCTGGGCAAGTACCTGCGGCTGACCTATGAGAAATATATGCGCAAGACCCGGGAAACCGCCCCGGAGCTGGATGACACCACCATTGAAAAGCTGGCCAGGGCCCGCACCAAGGACGAGCTCAAGAGCGGCGTGCAGACCATCCAATATCAGATCAACACCCTGATGACCACCAACGGACAGTCCCCCTTTGTGACCCTGTTCCTGGTCCTCCGGGAGGGTGACCCTTATATCAAAGAGAACGCCGCCATCATCCAGGAGATCCTCAGACAGCGGCTGGAGGGCATCAAAAACGAGAAGGGCGTGTACATCACCCCCGCCTTCCCCAAGCTGGTGTATGTGCTGGATGAGTGCAACAACCTCACCGGCGGGGAGTACGACTACCTCACAGAACTTGCCGTCAAGTGCTCCGCCAAGCGGATGTACCCCGATTACATCTCCGCCAAGAAGATGCGGGAGCACTACGAGGGCAACGTGTTCTCCCCCATGGGCTGCCGGTCCTTCCTGTCCCCCTGGAAGGACGAGGACGGCAACTACAAGTTCGAGGGCCGGTTCAATCAGGGCGTGGTGTCCCTCAACCTGCCCCAGATCGGCATTCTCTCCGGCCAGGACGAGGACAAGTTCTGGCCCCTGCTGGAGGAGCGGCTGGAGCTGTGCTTCGAGGCGCTGATGTGCCGCCACAACGCCCTGAAGGGCATCCGCTCCGACGTGTCCCCCATCCACTGGCAGTACGGGGCCGTGGCCCGGCTGGACAAGGGCGAGACTATCGACAAGCTGCTGTACGGCGGCTACTCCTCCATCTCCCTGGGGTATATCGGATTGTATGAGGTCACCAAGTTGGTGAAGGGCTGCTCCCAGACCGAGCCGGAGGGGGAGGACTTCGCCCTGCGGCTGATGAACCACCTGCGGGAGACCACCGACCGCTGGCGCCGCGAGACCAACATCGGCTTCGCCCTATACGGCACCCCGGCGGAGAGCCTGTGCTACCGCTTTGCCCGCATCGACAAGGAGCGTTTTGGGACAATACCTGATGTAACTGACAAGGGATATTACACGAACAGTTACCATGTGGACGTGCGGGAGAACATCGACGCCTTCGCCAAGTTCACATTCGAGAGCCAGTTCCAGAAGATCTCCTCGGGCGGGTGCATCTCCTACGTGGAGATTCCAAACATGCGCCACAATCTGGAGGCTTTGAAGGACGTGGTGCGGTTTATCTACGACAACATCCAGTATGCCGAGTTCAACACCAAGAGCGACTACTGTCAGGTGTGCGGCTACGACGGTGAGATCATCGTCAACGAGGACAACGAGTGGGAATGCCCCATGTGTCACAACAAGGATCACGCCAAGATGAACGTCACGAGGCGGACCTGCGGCTATCTGGGAGAAAACTTCTGGAATGAGGGCAAGACCAAGGAGATCGCCTCTCGAGTCCTTCACCTGTAATAGAAACGCGAGCGGGGCGGTTTTACCACCGCCCCGCTTTTCGTCCTCAGCGCTGAAAAGGAGGTTGATCATGAATTACGCCACCATCAAATGGGCCGACGTGGCCAACGGCCCCGGTGTGCGGGTGTCCCTGTTTGTATCCGGGTGCACCCACCGCTGTCCGGGATGCTTCAACCAGGAGGCCCAGGATTTCAGCTACGGCCAGCCCTTCACCCCGGCGGAGGAGGAAAAAATCCTCCAAGCCCTGGCCCCCGCCCACATCAAGGGCCTGTCCCTTTTGGGGGGCGAGCCCTTCGAGCCGGATAACCAGCAGGCCCTGCTGCCGTTTTTGCGGCGGGTGAAGGGGAAGTGCCCCCAGAAGGATATCTGGTGCTATTCCGGGTATGTGCTGGAGGACGAGCTGTGGAAGGACAGCCGCGCCCGGTGTGAGTGCACCGACGAGATACTGTCCCTGATCGACATTTTGGTGGACGGGCCCTTTGTGGAGGCGAAAAAGGACCTGAACCTGCGCTTCCGTGGGTCCTCCAACCAGCGGATCCTGAACGTGCCCGCCAGCCTGGAGGCCCACGCCCCAGTTCTCTGGGACGGGGACATGACCATCCGGCCCATCACCCCTTAACCTGCTTTCCCTCGAAAGAAAAAGCAGACAAAAAGAACTTTAGTTCGCTGACGGACAGGGCGGTTTTCGGACCGTTTCTGCCCGGCAGCGAAAAAATCTTCTAAATCAAGATATGGAGGTTCTGCCATGACCGCGCCTGTTTCCGTCAAGCTGCTGGATCCCCGGGCCAAGCTGCCCGCCTACGGCTCCCCGGATGCCGCCGGGGCCGACCTGTACGCCCTCACCGACGGGCCGATGGCCATTGCCCCAGGCCAGACGGTCCTCATTCACACCGGCCTGGCCCTGGCCATCCCCCAGGGGTATGTGGGACTGGTCTGCGCCCGGTCCGGCCTGGCCACGAAAGAGGGGCTTGCTCCCGCCAATAAAGTGGGCGTCATCGATGCGGACTACCGGGGGGAGCTGATGGTTTCCCTCCACAACCACAGCGGGGAGGAGCGGGTGGTAGAGGACGGCCAGCGCATCGCCCAGCTGGTGGTGACACCCTATCTGGCGGCCCGTTTCACCCCTGTGGACGAGCTGGAGGACACCCAGCGGGGGAGCGGAGGCTTCGGCTCCACCGGGACAAAATGAAAACGGCTCCGGCTCGGTTGCTGGAGGTGCTTAAAGGAAAACATCAAAGAGCCCGTAACGCCCTCGCCGCTCCGCTCTGGCCAGGGTAAACCGTTTCTAGGCCATCGATCTCATAGGTGCCAGGAGGAAATCAGCCAGATCACCGCGGCCAGGATCAGGCATGCCAGGACGCTATATAGCGCCCTCCGAGGCATATGCCTCGGAGGCTGAGCCTCTTTCCTGGCACTGATCGGTTCCGCACAGTAAGGGAAGAAGGACGCATTTTCATTCAGCGGCTTTCCACACTTGAAGCCAAGTGTCAACCACGGTATAAGTAGAGATTGAACATATGGGACACGGGCAATATTTACACGAACACAGTGATGAATATGCAAGTAAGCTGATTGAGTATCTGCAAAGCTGATACAATTAGCGGATTTATCGGGCGGTTATCTATGATGGATAACCGCCTCTTTAGTCATTTTGATACGCAGAGATTGTCCGATGCTCGGGTATGAGCGAGGTATATCTTCACCAGGTAGATAGGGGTGATCCAGGTACAGCCTTCACTTCACAAGAGTTCGACTTCCTCTCACGGTATCTAAGGGCCGATGGGCTTGAAAAGCCTTGATTTCCGGCCCAATTCGCATCTGTAAGCGTCAAATAGGAGAGCACCTGCCCCCCCTCTGGCGTAGAATAAGCGCAAAAGGGGGGATAGGAGTGGCAGCAGAACTGATACTAACCCAACACAAAAGATACAAAGTTAGGAAAAGAGAGGTGTAATTGATCTGGGAGATAATAAAAGGATGAAATATGAGATAACGGCGGAAGAACTCGCCGAAATACGAGAGGGCAGACGGCAAATGATGCGGTGCACCAAAATATATCAACATCAAATATCGTCAAACCGTTGATATATCTATACTTGCGAAATTTTGGCGGCCCGCTGTCACAACAGGGCGTCATCCGGCGGGCGGCATTGGAGCGGCTGTATCAAGGGCATCTGTGAACACCAGTGACAGCTCCATATCCCCCTCTGGGTAAAGATAATTCAGACGGCCCCAGCCCACTATCCCCGCGTCTGTGGTCACCTTTACCCAGGGCTCACGCTGTCCGTTTGCGGGGCCAAAAGCCAGTTCCCCATCCCAAGTGACTATAGCGCCGTTGGGCAGCTTCGCCAAGGATTCGCTTCCCTCCGTGGACGGGATGTCCCGGATGCCCAAAACATTTGGCACACGGTAAACCGTCAAGGGGATTTGGACTGGATTCCAGGACGGTTCCGATTCGCCGGATACCGGCTGCGCATCTGAGTGATTACCCAAGGCATCAGGGGCATACCAGCCTTGTTCTTCCATCCATTTGACGCAGGCGTCCTCGGCGCGCAGGTATGCGAACCAGCCCCTGGTCTGCCAATGCCCCTCTTCCAGATGCAGCACAGACGGAAGAACAACGAATAGGTAGCATGCGAAGACAGCTATAGACACCAGCGCGGCATACGGATTCCAGCTGTCGGACTTGTTCCATGCGCTATACCAACGCTCCAGCCGGCTATCCACGGACTTTCCGAACGCGGCCAGGCCGTTGTCAACTTGATAAAGCACCCCACCCAGAAGCTTGTGGAGGAGGGATATCAGCCATTCCAGCAGCAGATAGACCATTCGGAACATCCATTTAAGCAAAAAAGGGATCAGTGACAGAAGCTTAAGGAGCGGTACGCGCACCAGCAGCAGAACCAGCCAGACCGCCGCCAGCACCAGGGCGGCGCGTCCCCACAGGGGCCAGGAGAGAAACACATCTAAGAAGGCCAAGACACATCACCCTTCCCCGTAAAACTGGTCCAGGCTGCCATCTCCCTGTGACGTCCCTTTATTTCCACTTCCCTCAGTCAGCATATGTCTGGCAGTTTCCTCTCTCGCTAAGACAACGCCTCTGGCCTGGGCCTCGGAGAGCAGCCCCTTATCCATCAGCTTGACCGCGTCGTCTACCACCTTGTCAAATCGGCTGTCCTGATGCTGTTCAATCTTCAGAATGGCCTCCTGATGGGATATCTTCCCCTCTGCCACCTCCATCATGACAGCCTCCGCGTAATCGCTGGTAAGCGTCTTGGCCAGCTGCCCCGCCTGGCTGCGGAGGCTGGCCTCCAGCTGTTGCTTGCTGGCCCTGGAAACGTACTCCCGGGCCGCCGAGCCCGGCTCAGCATCTACCATTGACACCTGGTAGGAAAATCCAGTGTCAGAGTCCACATTATTGTAAGCCGAAAGCTTCCGGGTCAGCTCCCGGTCCAAACCGCCGTAATTCAGGATGCTGTACTGCCGGGTAATCTGTTTCACGTCAATGGAAAAGAGCTTGTTAAAGTAGGCATCCACGTCTATATTTCGATTCCGATAAAACGTGATCGGATCCACCACCTGGACTACCGCTTTGACATAGACGTCGAAGGAATATGCCTGCTCCTGAGCAGTGGCATTGAATTGAATTTCTGTTACATAGGGTCTGGTGGAGATTTCCACCAGACGGGTGTAACGGCCCTGGCGGATCTCCCTGCTGGTGGTGCGCTCCGTGATGCGCAAATCATCATTGCAGCCGTCTGTGAGAATGAAAGCCGAGCCATCTTTCCGAAAGTTGGGGATCTGTGGAAACAGGCCGCACTGGTAGGGCTCGTCCTTTAACAGCAGTTTGTTTTGGAATTCATTCATACCCATGGTGTTCAGACATTCCTTTCTCTCTAAAAATGATACCCTCACAACGAGGACGACAGCTGCCGGGAACCACGGTATATGGACAGCATACGCCCGCGAAGCCGCTGCCCCAGTTCCCCTGGGCAGTGGGAGAGCAGATCTAAAATATCCGGCCAATCGATAGGCGCCACCCGGGTTAGGTTATAAAAATAAGCGCACAGGTGGTTAAACAGACTGTCGGAGTATTGGTAAAAGTCCAGTTCTTTCAGATACGCCCTCAAAACAGCGTACAGCTGTTTGCGCAGGCTGACATTACCCATCACCTCCGCCAGCACCGGGGTGAGCGCTTCCTGCTGCTCCTTGGTATCACAGGCAGCTAAAGGCAGCTCTGGCCGCTGAGCGTCCACCAGGTAATAGCAGCTGCGCAGCAAGTACAGATAGGTTTGTGCCACTGTCAGGCGTTTCTCGCGCCTGTCTGCCCTGCGCACCATTCGTTCCAGCAGTTGGGCCAGCAGCCTGCGAAAATATTCTGACTGGAGCATCAAAATGGCCAAAAACATGGAATTGACCCTGGTCAGGCGTTCCAAACGGCGGCCCACCGCTCTCTCCAGGTCAGGGCCAAAGCACGCCTCACCCAGCTCAGGCATCAGGAATGAACAGGCCAGACAGGCTGGTTTCCAGAGCCAATTGTCCTCTGCGCAGAGCCAGTCCCGCAGAAGCTCTTCCACCTCGCCCCGCATATCGGCTTCCCCATACAGCTTGCACATGAGGTTGCCCAGCAGCCCAAGGTTCTCCGCGTTGGAATACAGGCGTGGAAAGATCCGCTTCCGAACTTCCTCAAAATCCAGGCTGGCCACGCGGGCCAGGGCGCACACCATCTGGTAGGTGTCAAAAACAGTACGGGCCTTATAGCTTCCGCAGAGCTTTATCAGCCACCGGCATATAGAGTCCCGCAGGGCCGGGAACTGTTCCCAGAGGTTCCGCAGAGCCTTCTGAGCATCCTTCCCAAGGCCCACATATCGTTTGCCCTCACGGCTGGTAAACCACTCCCCGCCGATTGTGGAAAGGCACGTATCCACTGAAATATATGGATTCCGGGCCGGTGGGGTATTCTCTCCTTCCGGCACAACGTCCGGCAGCTCCTCCATCAGCAATTTGTTCAGCTCGTATAGATCGCCCAAATATACCAGCTCAAAAACACTCAGTACAATGGCCATCGCCAGATGCTCGCTGTTCTTGTACTGCTCCACAAATTCTCTGCATTCCTCCCGCACACGCAGAGAATAGGTCCGGCTGGCCGGCGGACCCGATGGAGCACCCTTTTTTTCCCAAAGGTCAAGGTTCATTGATTCAAGATGGCCGATAAAAATTTGTGTGGTTGCCGTGTTTCCCTGGGCATAGAATTCATGGGCTGTACGCTTTTTTTCCTGCTCCAGGTCAGACATGCTGTCAATGGGTTCATTGTTTTCCTGGCTGCGCTCATCCTCCGTGACAGCCTGTTTCTCTTCAAATTCGCTGCTCATAGATCAAGATTCCCAATAAACTCTTGAATGAACACCTGCTTTTCAGCAATGTTCCCGGAGATGTTCATTCCGTCAGGCCCCTGGGGCTCGTGCTGCGCGGGCGGCGAAAAAGCAGGCTGCCCGCACCGGGCAGCCAGGTGGGAGGCAATGGCAACCGGGTTATCCGCTGTAAAGTAATTCTCCTGATTTGGGTCAAACAGTTCATTGGGGAGAGGGGTACCGTCCACATAGATGGGGATGACGGTATTCGTCCCCTTCCGCTCGACGAGCGCAATGGCCGCCTCTTCCATCGGAACCTGTTTGCGAACATAGTCCTTGGTTACAAACAGCGCCGCATATGCCGCCTCCCAGCCAAAGATTTGATAAAAGACCTCCCGTTGATTTTTCCCACTGAGAAACACCTGCCCCTCTGGGGAGGGCGCAAAGAAAACCCGAAGACCCTTTGCCTTCAAATAGTGGTACACGGTGTCTACGAGCGTCTGGTTTTCCGTTGCGAAGGACAGCGCAATGTCAAATTGATGCTTCACTGTATCATCTCCCTTTAAACAAGCTGCAAACTGGGTATTTCTGTGCAATATAATCTATTTTCTGTTTTACAATTTATATTATAGCATATATATCAAAAATTTCTATCCCTTTTTTAAAAATTGTCGTATTAATAAGTCTATTTATATTTGGTTCGCACATGCTTTAAGAACCTCTGAATAAATCGGCAAGAGCGATTTATTCAGAGGTTCCCTATACCACCCTTCTGGGCAAAAAAGAGCACGATGTACACCATCGCGCTCTTTTCGGAATATCAAGCCTCGCTTGCGCCTGCGGCGCGGAATAGGCGTTCGGCTTCGTTTTTATCGGCCGTTACGCTCCTTCAGCTGGGCCGCAAAGATATTCTGGCTGATTTTGTCCTGATCCGCCTCGGTGAGCTCCAGGAACCGGCTGCCATACTCAAATGTTCCATCCTTCCCCTCGATCACCCGCAGCACCTCGCAGTACATCACAGAGGTATCCCGGTCCTCCAGCAGCTTCACCTTCAGCAAAAACCTGTCTCCCGCGTGAAGCTGGCTGTCCATACCGATGCGGGCCCCGCCCACACTTATGTTCAGCAGGCGGCACTCCCGCTCCCCGCCTCCAAAGCCGCTCCCGAAAACAGTGATGCTGGCGGGCAAATTGGTCTCCAGCCGGAAAAAGGCCCGGTCATTGCCCGCCCGGACCACGTGAAGGTCCTCCACCCTCCAGATGTGCTTGGGCAGCGGGGAGATGGTTCCCTCCATGTACACCGCCTTGCGCTTGCGGTCATTGTAGCCCCGAATCCGCACCGGCAGCGGTTCCTCGCTCTCCGGGGCCTCCCCCTCGGTGTACTGGTAGAGCTCCGCCCGTCCCCCATTGGGGCTCATCAGTTTCCCCGCGAACAGAGGGTGTCCCTCTGTGTTGGTGACCTCCACCCGCATGCCCGAGTAAACCTCCGGCTCCTCGTATTCCTCCTCTGAGCTGCCCCGACCAGACTCTTTTTCCTTTCTCCGAAACAAATCCAACAGGCTCATGACGCCGCCTCCCTCTGCGGGCCGCACCCGCGTGTAAACAAATATTCTTTATTGAGGATAACACTTCCCTTCGCCTCTGTCAAGAGGCGGGGACGTCACAAAAGGCCGGACCCGGTCAATCCGGGTCCGGCCCTGTGCTGTTTTGTTCTGCTGCAGCCCTGACGGCTCCCGATCAGGCGCGGGTGCCGGTGGCGTTGCGGTACATAAAGGCCACGATCTGTTCGCGCATGCAGTAGCTGTTGGGGCTGAACAGAGTGGCGCTGGTGCCGTTGGTCACGCCGTTGGCGCTGGCCCAGGCCACGGCCTTAGCGTAGTACTGGCTGCTGGACACATCATAGAAGCCGCTGTTGGTGCTGGCGGCGGGCTCGCCCGCAGCGCGGTACAGGAAGGTCACGGCTTCGCCGCGGGTCACGGCGCGGCCCACGCCAAACTGATTGGTGCTCACGCCCTTGGTGATGCCGTTCTTGATGGCCCACATCACGGCGTTGTAGTAGTAGCTGCCCACCTGCACATCCCAGAAGGGATTGGACACACCGGTGACGACGGGGGAACCGGCGTTGCGCCACAGGAAGGTGACCATATCCTCACGGGTGCAGCTCTTGCCGGTGCCGAAGCGGTACACGCTGCCGTCGCCGTTGGTGATGCCGCGGCCCACAGCCCAAGCCACCGCGTTGGAGAAGTAGTCGTAGGACCACACATCCTCAAACAGGGTGCCGTTGGTACGGTCGAACCGGGGAGTGACCACCACGCTGGTGGTGCCGGAGGGCACGTTGAAGCTAAAGGTATTGGCCCCGGTGCGGGTGGCGGTGGCGTTGGTGACATAGACGCCCATCGTGCGGTAGCCGGTGCTGGGGCTGACGGTCACGGTAACCGGCGTGCCGGGAGCCACCTGGCTGTTGCCCGCAGTGGTGGCGGCGGTGCCGCCGATGGACGGGTTGGACACGGTGACGGTGGCGTTGCTCTGCTGAACCTTGTTGAAGGACGGGGTCACAGTGACCTTGCCGGAGGGCATCACGAAGGAGTAGCTGGTGCCGGATCCGGTCACAGTGACGGCCTGGTTATTGGCGTCCCGCACGGTGACGCCCGCGGCGGTGTAACCCGTGGCGGGAGACAGGGTGATGGTCACGCGGTCGCCCACCTTGGCGGGGTTGGCGCTGACCCGGGCGGAGCCGCCGGTGGCAGCGGCGACGGTGATGTTAGCCTCGGCGGGCTTGGCCGCCGTGTCGCGGGTGAGCTGGATCACGTACTTGTTGCCCCCGGCGGTGCCGTCCACAGTGACGTTGGGGCTGCTGGAGGTGATGGTCCGATTGCCGTTGCTATAGACGGTGAACTTCCGGGCCAGGCCGTCCACGGTGATGGCCGTAGAGCCCTTGTACTCGGGAGCCACGGTGATCTCGCCGTTGTTGGTCACGTCGTCCACAGCCGCTTGGAGGGTGTCGTAGTCCGCCTCATACTTCACTTCGGGCGTATCCTTATTCCCATTGGCGTCCAGCTTGTAGTTGGTCAGATGCACGGTGGGCTGCTCGCCGTTGACCACGATGGTGCCCAGGCCGTTGCTCACGGTGTGGGTGATGGTGAAGTTGACCGCATTACTACCCTGGCTGGCGTCGTACACGTAGGTGCCGCCCTGGTGGGCCTGGGCGTTGGCCACGGTGAACCTGCTCGCGCCCTCGCTGGCCAGCTTGTGGTAATTCGTGAGATCCAGGTTGACCACGATCTTGCCCGCGTCGCCGGTGAGGCTGCCCAGGCTCTGGGTGCGGACCAGGTAGTCATTGCGGGTCCCACTAGCGTCCTTCACATCCCGGAAATTGCTGGTCCCCTCAGGCACGGTGAGAGTCGTACTCTCATCCTTTACGTAAATGCGGTAGGAGGGCACCATGGTGGCGGTGAAGGTGCCGGGGGTGCTGGCGGAGTTGAAGTCGCTCATGGTCACGTCCAGGAACGCCTCCACGTACACCTTGTGGTAGCCGCTGGTGGCGCGCTGGCCGTCCGTCATAGTGCCGGTCTTCTTGGCGGCGCGCCATGCGGCGTCCTGGGCCTGACGGACCCAGCTGTCGATCTGGCTGTCGGTGATGGTGGCCACCACGGCGTTCAGCGCTTCCTTGACGGCAAGGCTGTCCTTGAAGTTGGCGTAGGATTCGTTAGTGGGGGTCCTCACGCCGTTCTCAGTGGCGCTGGACAGGGCATTGCCCACGTCCTTCTGGCGAATGGGAGTCCAGCCGCTGCCGCTCTTGGTCACTTTGACCTGCACATCCACGTTTTCAGTATAGCCGATGACCTGATCCTTGGGCAGCTTGCTGGCCTGAACCTTCAGGCCGGAACCGTTCAGGGTGTAGTAGGTGCTGTCATCCGGCATATACAGGCGGGTTCGGTCACTGCTGATGTGCAGGCCGTCGCCAATCCCCGTCATGTTGCCAAACTGGAGGACAGGGTTGGCGTTGGGATCATACACCACGGTGATGGGCTTATCCGTTAAGCCGGGTTTGCCGTCAGTGCTGATCTGCAGCACGATGGTGCTGCCGTTGCCGAGCAGCAGACTGCCCGTCAGGGTAATGGTGTTGCCGCTCAGGCGGGCGGTGACGCCGTCCATATTGCTCTTCACGTTGGTGAGCTTGGTGATGCTGTTGTCGCTCTCCTGGAGGTTCAGCTGCACGTCCTCGATGGGGGCCGTCTTGCCGTCATCGGCAATGGGGGTGCTGTAGTTGGTCCCGGCGGTGACATCGGCGCCCTTCGTGCCGCCAGTAGGATTCGACGTCCAGGTAGGCGACGAAGTATAGATAGTCTGGGTATACTTGGTGACCTTCTTGCCGTTCAGGGTGTCGGGCAGATAGATGTTGGTGGGGGTCTCATAATAAGTGATGACAGTCAGCAGCTTCTCGCCGTCAAAGACCGCAACCGTCCGGCCAGTGGCGGGAGCCTGCCCAACAGGATGAATCCAAGCGCCTCCGCCAGTCGGGCCCGCATACTTCTGCCAGAAATCCACCACTTTCTGGAGGTCAGTACCTTTAAAGTAGCTGACATAATCGCCATTGCCCTCGGCAATGTACCGCAGGTCGGTGCTCAGGTTGTCCTCATGGGGACGCCCATCGTTAGTTCTTGTAAAGGTACCGCCCTCGATGCCCCGGTTGGAGAACTTACCACCAGAGATCTCACCGAAGGTGTTGCTCTCCTCAGGCGGAATGAACGCGTTGACCACGCCGGTGCCGGAGTGGCTCAGGACAATATTGCCCACTTTTACTCGCTGGCCGGTGACGCGGAAGTCCACCTGGGTGTTCAAACCGCCCAGAGTGAGCTTGTCCAGCTGGGCGTACTGGTTGCCGGAACCGCTGCCGGTGCCGTTGACGGTGAGGGAGCCCGCGGGCAGGGTGATGTTGCCCGTCTGGGAGGAGGTCACGTTGATCTTGGCGTTGCCCAGATTGATAGCGCCCACCTTGGCGTTGCCGTCGATGGTGATGTTATACGCGCCGGTGAGCACTTCGGGAGTATAGCCGGTACGGATCGCACCAGAAGCGTTGTAATCGCTGATCACGCCGCCGTGAATCTCCACGGTGGGCAGGACGGCGCTGTTCTTCCGGGCCTCGTCCAGAGCGGGGAAAGCAGGGCCGCCGCCCCCCGCGTAGTTGCCGGTGATGGCAATGCCTGTAATCGTACTGTTGGTGGACACCAGCTTGGTGGCGATGCCGTTCAACGCCACTTGTCCGTTAATCTTGGCGTTAGTAGCGTTGATGGTACCGCCGGAGGCGGTGGCGCTGGTGTTGGTCAAGATCACATCGCCATTCACAGTGCCCCGGGCGTTGCTGCTGCCCAGATTGATGGTGCCGCCGGAGGGGATAGTCACACTAATTCCGCCGGAGGTGCTGTCCGCCAGGGAGATGCTGGACGTGGCAGTCTTGCTGGGGGAGCTCTGCTTGACAGTGCCCACCGTGGAACCGTTGGTCAGGGACAGGCTCAGGGGACCGTCCGTGACTTCCAGGTTGGGCAGCTCGGCGTTGTTCACCGTGGTGGCGGTGATGCCGTAGTTGGTGGCGGGATTGTTGGTGCTGTTATCCACCTTGATATCGCCGCTGACCGTGGCGTTGGTGACGCTCAGGCTGACGGAACGGTCGGTCAGGTTTGTCCAACTAGGCAGGGTCACTTTACCCTGGGTCTTGTCGGCTGTACCCGTTGCCGGGGTGTTGGTGATGGTCAGGGTGGAGAGCTTAGTACCAGGATCTTCACTAACGTTCGTCAAGGTCAATTCATGGTTGTTCAGATTCACGTTCATGGAGGACGAGATGAAGCCCTGACCGCTGACCGCACTGTAGTTATCAATCAGGGTAAAGCTGGTCATCCAGAAACCATTGGTGGAGACGGGATTCGCGTACCACGTGCCGCTGGTAGCGCTGGTGGTGTTGCCCAGAACGCCGTCTTTGGCCTCATACAAAGTCCCTGTGGTGCTGTCGAAGGAAAAATACCCCGCATTCGGGGTTGATACCTTCGTCCCGTCCGACTTTGTGTACTCATAACCGGCGTCACGCCATGTGACCGCCGCATTGGTATTTGTTCTGTTAGAATCTGTCAACTGTGTTGCGGTACCCGTCGCCGCGAACGCGGACAACGGCAACAATGTCAGCACCATGGCCAGGGCCAGGGCCGCCGACAAAAGTCGTTTCTTCATGTAGTTCTTCCTCCTTGTTTCTGGTTTCGGTAGCTGATTTCGCCGGACTGGCCGGCATTGTTTGTCCCTTTCCGGGGCGTGGCCGGGCATACGGCCCTCCTTCCATCGGAATGATTGGCTGACGCCTCCGACGCCACAGTTATACGGCTACTATTATACTCTATCGGCAAAATTTTGCAAGGCTTAACCGCAATTTTTTGGAAAAATAAATGGAAGGGCCGGCAAAATCCGCCAGCCCTTGCGTTGCTTATTATAATGTGGTATACTATCTTCCGGCGCTGCCACGCTGGCGGCGGTTTGGTCCCAGCCTCCGAAAGGGGGTGGACGTATGCGTATTACGCTACATATCGGAGCCTATACGGTTACGATTATCGTAAAACGTAGAAACCGCCACCCTGCACGGTGACGGTTTCTGGTTGAATCTGTTTTGACCTAAAACCCAACCTGGCCGGGACCAAGCCGCCTAGTGGCAGCGCCCTCGTATATTTATGATACCATCCCCAGCCCCGTTTGTCAAGGCTCAGAAAGCTTGTTGACCGCCCCTGCCGGGATGTGGTATAATTGAGATAGACCTTAATCATATGGAAGGAGGCGGTCAATGTGCCCACCGAAAACGAAATGAAGCGCATGGACTTGGCAATGCTGTACGAACTGCGGCTGATCCTCAACGAGAGCGACAAGGAAACTTACACCAAGGCGGAACTGATGGAACTGTTAGACCAGATCGCTATTACGAAAAAATGAAAGGGGCGCACTGCGATGCCCGATGGACACTATCATATAGATGTACGGAAGGCGATGGCATACGACCTGCTCCGTATTTTTGAATCCACCCCGGACAAAACCTGCACAGCCAAGGAGCTGAAAGAGCTGATCGACGCCTATATCCGGGGGACCACCCAGTAACAGCGCGAAGGGGCCGGTTTCCGGCCCTTTTCTTTTCAGGAGGCCCATTTCATGGACTACGACACATTATTATCCGGCTGCTGCGAGGTGGGCCGGCGGCTTTTGGAATACGGCGCGGAGATCCAGCGCTCGGAGGACACGGTGCGGCGGCTGCTGGCGGCCTACGGCCTGGAGGGCCAGGTGTTCGCCATCCCCAACTGCGTGATCGTCAGCGCCCCCTGTCCCGACGGCCGGGTGCGGACGGTGATGCGCCGGGTGGCCCCCGCCTCGGTGGACATCGAGGGCATCGAGCGGTTTAACGACCTGTCCCGGCGGCTGTGCGCGGCTCCGCCTGACGACCCGGCCCAGCTGCCCCGCCTGTGCCGGGAGACTGCGGAGAACCTGCGGCGGTATCCGGGGGCGCTGTGCCTGCTGGGGTATTTTGTGGGGGCGTTTTTTTTCGCGCTGTTTTTCTCCGGCGGCTGGGCGGAGGCCGCCGCAGCCGGACTGGCGGGGCTGGCCTGCGGAGCCAGCCTGACCCTCCTGGGCCGGGCTGGCGTCAACCCCTTCCTGGCCACGGTGGCGGCGGCCTTTGTGCTGGGCGGGCTGGCCTGCGGCCTGTCGGCGCTGGGGGCCCCCATCAGCTTGGAGATCACCATCGCCGGGGCCATCATGGTGCTGGTGCCCGGGCTGGTGTTCACCAACTTCATGAGCGACCTGCTCACCGGGGATATGGTGGCGGGTCTGGCCACCTTTGCCCGGGCGGTGCTGTCGGCGGGAGCCATCGCCCTGGGGGCGGGAGCGGCCATGGCCCTCTTCCGGGAGGCGGTGCCTGCCCAGGCCGGGCTGGTGCAGGCCTACAGCCCGGCGCTGTACTGTGTATTTGCTTTTGTCGCCTGCCTGGGCTTCTGTGTGCCTTTCAACGCCCAGGGGGTGGGGGCGCTGCTGTGCTGCCTGGGAGGAGCCCTGGGCTGGGCGGTGTACCTGGGGGCTATGGGGCTGTGGAACAACCCCTTCGCGGCCAGCCTTGCGGCGGCGGTGGCGGTGTCGGCCTATTCGGAGTGGATGGCCCGGCGGCGGCGGTGTCCGGCCACCTCCTATCTGGTCATTGCCATGTTCCCGCTGGTGCCGGGGCTGACCATCTACCAGGCCATGGACCACGGCCTGCGGGGGGACACAGAGCTGTTTCTGGAGACCTTTTTCCGCACCATGGGCATCGCCGGGTGTCTGGCCCTGGGCCTGCTGGCGGTGGCGTCGGCCCTGGCGCTGAAAAACCGCCCCCGGCGCTGAGACGCCTGTTACTAATTCGATACCACTTCGTAACCCTTCGCGCCTTGACCCTTCCCGGCGGATGTGTTAACATAACACGGAAATCAAAAAAAGGAGTCTGGATCGAAATGCACCGCAAACAGTTATTCCTTTCCCTGTGCGCCTTGGCGCTGGCTCTGCTGTCGGGCTGTGGGACCACCTCGGGGCACTATGTCCCCCCCTCCCCCTTCCCGGACGCCGCCGCTCCCGCGTCCTCCCAACCGTCGGCGGTCCCGGAGCCCACGCCCGCACCAACCCCCGCGCCAACTCCCACGCCCGAGCCCACCCCCACCCCGGCGGCGGCGGAGCCCTATGAGTTCGGCAAGCCGCTGGAGGAGAGCGCGCCGGTGGCGGAC